>AmSFosDRAFT_100249_pt1 | contig 35480 bp, 41 predicted proteins | sample FosCloommunities_FD_10275 | JGI IMG/M metagenome (IMG submission 10275)
TTCGAGCTCGGTACCCGGGGATCCCACGTACAACGACACCTAGACCACCCCAGAGGCGCAATGATTTTTCCCCCGCCAGAAGGATGCGCCGGCCATCCGGAGAGAAGGCAACCGCGTTGATGTACCTGTGGACGCCCTCGATTCGGCGAATCTCCTGGCCGGTCTTCAAGTCCCACAGGATTGCAGTCTCGTCATAGCTGCTCGAAAGGGCCCGTTTGCTGTCCGGAGAGAAGGCGACGCTGGTGACCAGGCCGGTATGACCTTCCAGCTTGCGCAGCTCCCGGCCGATGGCGACGTCCCAGAGTCGGACGGAATTGTCCGCCCCACCGGAGAGGGCGGCCTGTCCGTCCGGCGAAAAGGCGACGCACCAGACCGACGCACTGTGGCCGACAAAGCGGCGAAGTTCCCGGTTGGCGTCGATGTCCCAGAGGCGCACCGTCTTGTCGGCGCTCCCAAAGAGGGCCAGCCGGCCATCGGCGGAGAAGGCCATGCTGTTCGCCTGGCTGGTGCGGCCTTCGAGCGGGTCCAGCTCTCCTGTGTTGTCCGGCAGCGGCTGGCCGACCTGGGTGGTGAAGAGGGTGCCCAGCCGCAGCTCCTTCACCAGGTCGCCGAAGCCCTGGATCCACACTTGCCTGGACACCGTGCCGCCAGGAACTTGCAAGGAGCCAAAGTTGCGGGCCAGCAGCTCCGAGGCCGCGATCTTCTTCAGGAAGACTTCCGGCGTCAGGCCCACCTCGGCGGCAGCGCTTTCCAGATCGACGTCGGCTTCATAGCGCAGTGCCATCGTCACGATGGTCTCGGTGGTGGTGACGCGGGCGCCGGTCTTCTCGACGGCCTCCCGGAAGCGCTCGGCGTCCTGCTTCATCAGGGCGTTCATCTTTGCTTCAGGCACATACAGGGCCCGGATTAGCTCGGCATCGGCGCGGGAGAAGGCTTTTGGGTTCTTCTCCACGAAGTCGCGCACCTGGTCCGTCTTGAAATTGATGCCCCGGTTATGGCACGACATGCAGGACAGCCCGGCTTCCACGGCTCGGTCCGGCCGCTTCGGATCGCTGACGATGGCGGTATTCGCCTTGTCGAGCCGGACCCCGTTGGCGTTGATGAGCATGAACGCCTGCAGACCGTTGGGCAAGTTGTATATCACCTCGCCGCCGGCATGCTGGAAGTTGTTATCGTTGGCGCCGGGGCCCAGTGGATAAGCGAAGATATTGCGTCGATCCGGCAGCAGGTTGGGCCGATCGACCAGGTTTTGCGGCACGCCGTCGAAATCATAGGTGCGCCAGTAGGCCCCATGCACGGAGTCATGTCGCTCGAGGACCCGGTTGTTGCGCGCGACGCCGCTGCCGTTGAAGCCCGCCCGGGCGACACGCTCCTGCTGGATATTCACCGCGACATCGACCCGCAGCTGCCGTTCCAGCTCCGCGACATTGGCAGGAGTCTGCAGCAAGTCGTAGTAGACCGGAGCGCGCGAGGCGACCGCCACGAACCAGTCCGCCCGCACCCAGGGCATCCGGGTGGCGGTGGCGACCGAGACGGCCTTGGCAGTGGCGCTGTCCTGGAAAATGCCATAGGGATACTCGACCAGCAGCCGATTCCAGAGGTTGGCGTCCCAAACATAATCCCGAAGGTCGATCCGAAGCACGGTGCCTGCTTTATCGATGGCCTTCGGGATCGTGACGCGCGGATGCCAGGACAGGCTGTTGATCAGCTTGGACAGGGCGTTTCGATGGGTGTGCAGCTCATCCTCGCTCAGCCCGGCGTTGTAGAGGTGCGCAATGCTGAAGTAGCGTGTGAAGCGCCGGCTTCGTTTGTCGATGGTCTCCAGGTCGGCGAGCACCATCGCCATGACATCCGCCTCGGAGATCGGCACGTGCTGGGCCGTCGTCACCGGCACTTTCGGCGCTCCCGCCTCGATCCACTGCCGGAGAAGGGCCCGCTCGGCGTCGTTGGGTCTGGGCTGCTCGTCATTGGGCGGCATGATGTTGTTGACAACTCGCTTGTAGAGGGGAGATTTGTCCGGCTGACCGGGAACGATCTTCTTGCGCTGCACCAGCTTTTCGAGATCGAGGACATAATTCATCCCGCCCTCGACGACTCCTTCCTGCCCGTGGCAGCGATAGCAGTTCGCCTTCAGTATTGCCTGGACCTTCTTCGCCAGGACGGCGTTGTCATCGTCCGCGGCAAAGGCAGGGGCAGCGAACAGGACGAGCAGCCAACCGGCGAGCAAGCGACCGAACCTTGCAACCGTCATTTCGGTCTCCTGGAGGAGCGTCCGTGGTTTCCGTGAACTGCGGCGGAACAACAGTTATCCTAAACTATAGACGTCGGAAGAGGGACGGCCGTTTGCAAATTGTGGACTGGAGCGAACCATGACGGAAGCCGAGCGGCTGCAATGCACGAAGCTGGAGCCGCGGATGCTGGCTATTGGATCTCCTGCTTGCGAAGGAGCGACGGCGTGACGAAGGAAGAATGGCTCGTATCAGACGATCCACATTCCATGCTGGACCGTTTGGGGCGAAGGGTAACCCGAAGACAGGTGCGGTTGGTCGCCGTGGCCTGCGCCCGGTGGGTTTGGGACTTCATGCGAGACGAACGTGCAAGGCAGGCCCTGGAAGTAGCTGAACGATTCGCCGACGGGCTTGCTACCAGCCAAGAAGCAGCCGCTGCGCAGGCCAATGCAAAAGCGTCGTCCCAACAAGGCTATGAGAGCGGAGACGACAGATGGTGTAATGCTGCCGGCGTCGCTGCCTTCGCCCGGACACAAATCCTACCCCTGCAGAGTGGCCGTTTCTCATCGAGTCAACACTCGCTCCACTGATAGAAGCCGGGACAATGACCAGGGCACAAGGAGAACAAAGATTGTCCCATCTAATTCGGTGCATCTTTGCTCCGCCTCCGTTCCGCAGGAGCATCGATGCCGCGTGCAAACTGCCACCGTCGTAGCCATCGCCCAAGGGATCTATGACGAGCGGCGATTTCTCGACATGCCGGTCCTCGCTGATGCCCTCGAAGACGCCGGCTGTGACAACGCCGACATCCTGGACCACTGCCGGCAGCCCGGCGAGCATGTTCGTGGCTGCTGGGTAGTGGATGTTGTACTGGGGAGAAAATAGGTTTATCATCAAGCAAATCGAGGAAACAGCAATGGTTCATAAAACGGTCGAAGGGGTTTTGCACCCGGACGGACGGATGGTGCTGCCGCCTGCCGAACTTCCGGATCGGCCAGTGCGGGTGAGCGTCACGTTTCTGGAAATGGATGAGCAGGATATTCCAACAGAGCCGGGTGATTACCTCGATCAACTGACTGACTACGAGGAGCGGCTGGCCAGGGGAGAAATCCGGTGGCAGTGAAGCGGGGCGAGGTTGGCGAGCCGACCTGTCCCCAACCCGCGGCACGGAGCAGGCAGGTGTCCGCCCTGAAAAAGGCCAGCAGCCCAGGCCGGAAGATACGGTGACCGTCGAGGAGACGCTCCGGGACCCGTACCTGCTGGAGTTCCTGAACCTGAAAGACGAATACACCGATCTCGAGCTGGAAAGCGCGCTGATCCAGCACCTGGAGACCTTCCTGCTGGAGCTAGGGTTCTTGGCTCATGAAAGACGTAGTGAATGAGTCAAGTTTCATGTGGTGACTCTCTGCTCCTTCAGCCACCGTTGGATTTCGTTGTCAAGTTGGTCAAAACAGCGGCGCAAGGAACTCTCCTGCGCTGCAATCAACCAGCAAGTCGAGGTCCTCGAGGACGATGGCCCCGATCAAGGCATCGGGCCGGTTCGGCTCGACGATGGCGCGGAAGGTGCCGTGCCGGCCGAGTATCTCCACCCAGGCTTGCTCAACGACATCGCGGAACTCCAGCTGGCCGTCCCCGAATTGCACCAGCATCGGCTTGGTTGGCGGCAAGGCGAGTTGATCAACCACCGACTTCGGCAGCACCAGCCAGTTGGCTCCGGTGTCCACCATCCCGCGTACCTTAACCTGCCGGACCTGGTCCGGCGGCAGAAGTCCCCGGTTCACCATTTCAAGGTCACCACTGTTGGCCACCATGAATTCGAAGACGACTTGACCCATGGCACCATTGGCTCCGCGTTGCATGCTTCGTTCCTCCTTGAAACCAGTGGAGACCGCATCCGGATTGAAGCAAATCGCCGCACGGAGTGCAACTGCGGCCAGGTTACGCGAGACTTTCCGTCCGCTCGGCCTTTACTTCCCAGCACCTCCGCCCTCGCCTTAGTTCGATCCGGGCGCAACACAGACGACTCGGAAACCGACATCGTTCGATCCGGGACCCGGCCCCGCCAGGTAATTGCAAGCAACCGTTGCTCCGAATGGATAAGATGAGCGCTTGTCATCGCCGCACTCTCCGGTGGGAGTTTCCCATGCGCTACCTGTCCCTCAGTGCTTGCTTGTCCCTGATCCTGATTGTGCCAGCCTGCTGGGCAGCAGACCCCTTTGCCGAGGCCACCCGGGTCTGGCCCAGCGCGGACGGCATCCCGGCCGATGCTCGCCTCGGGCCGCCTCGACTGGTCAGCCAGGGCAGCAACTTTCGGCCGCCGAGCGACCGAGTCGCCTGGGAGGCACGAGTCCGCTATCTTCGGGAGAAATCCCTGGTGGCAGCCGGCCTGTGGCCCCTGCCCGAGAAATGCCCGCTGAACCCGCAGATCACCGGCACCATCGATCGCGGCGACTATCTCGTCGAGAACCTCTATTTCACCAGCTATCCAGGCTTTTATGTGACGGCGAGCGTCTTTCGACCGAAAGGAAAAGGACCCTTTCCCGCGGTGCTCTGCCCGCATGGCCACGGCCGGCTCGGCCGGCAGCAGGACAACGGCGAGAAGACGAAGGACGGCAATCCCAATCCCGACCGCTATCCCAACCAGGCCCGCGCCGCCGGGTTCGCCCGGCTGGGCTGCGTGGCGATCCTCTACGACATGGTGGGCTATGCCGATGCCCAGCAGGTCAAGCACCCAACCGACGCTCCGAAAGTCCGCGTCAAGGAAGGGACGGATGATTTCGAGGGGCTGGAGTTCGAGCCGTACTGTCTCAGCACCCTGGGACTGCAGACCTGGGACAGCATCCGGGTGGTCGATTATCTCCTCACTCGCCCCGAGGTGGACCTGAAACGGATCGCCTGCACCGGGTCCAGCGGCGGCGCCACGCAAACCTTGATGCTCATGATGACCGACGAGCGCCTGGCCGCCGCCTCGCCGGTGTGCATGGTCTCGACCGGGTTTCAGGGGGACTGTGTCTGCGAGCAGGCGGCCCTGGGACGGATCGGCACCGACGGCGTCGAGTTGTCGGCCGCCTTTGCGCCCAAACCGCTGATCATCGTCGGCGCCACCGGCGACTGGACGAAGGAAATCATCGAAAAGGGCGGCCCAGAGATCCAGGCGACCTACGACCTCCTGGGCGCGGGAAAGAATGTGCGCGTCGTCCGCTTTCAGGCGCCGCACAACTACAATCAGACCAGCCGGGAGGCGGTCTACCAGGCCTTCAACGACTGGCTGAAGCTGGGCCACTCAGGACCGATCAAGGAGCAGACCTATACTCCCGTCAATCCGAAGGAACTCGTCGTCTACACGGAGCAACACCCCCGGCCCAGGGACGCCCTGGGTCCGGCAGGGTTGAAGGAACTCCTGATCCGGGACGCCGAGAAGCAGCTGGAGAACCTTCGGCCCACCGACGCCAGGAAGCTGAAGACATTCCAGGACACGGTCGGCACCGCCCTGCGCCACATGACGGCAACCGACTTGCCGGACACCAACGCAGTGACGGCCGAGGTGGTCAGCTCTCGAAAGGCCGGCAATGTTACTGTGGAGCGCTTGCTCCTCGGCCGGAAGGGGGGCGGGGAGCAGGTTCCGGCCCTGCTCTGGACTCCTGCTCAGGCCAGCGGCGTCGCGGTCGTGGTGGTGCATCCCGAAGGCAAGGCGGGCCTGGTGAACAAGGACGGCACGCCGGGTGAACTCCTGGCGGGCTTGCTGGCGAAGGCCGTCACGGTCCTGGCGATCGACGCGTTTCTGACCGGCGAGTATCACCTGCCCGATAAGGCGACCGCGGCGCCGGCGGCAACCACAGGGTTCTTCCCCTGTTTCAATCGGACTCTGCTTGCCAATCGAGTGCATGATGTCCTGACTGCTGTGGCCTGTCTGCGCGCTCGCTCGGGAGTGAAACGCGTGGACCTGGTGGGACTGGACAGGGCCGGCCCCTGGTGCTTGCTGGCCCGGGGGCTGTGCAAAGATGCCGTGGGACGGACGGCCGTGGATGTGATTGCCTACCGCTTTCGGAGTATCAAGGACGTCAATGATGAGATGTATCTCCCAGGAGCGCTGCGCTACGGCGACCTGCCGGCTCTGGCCGCGCTGGCGGCCCCCGGAGAATTACTGCTTTCCGGCACCAGCGACTGGGACACGAGTTGGGTCCGTGCTGGTTACCAGAGCACGGGCGAGAAGGAAGAAGGTATCCAGCTCCGCCTTACTGGCAAAGCATTGTCTGGAGCTGAGCTGCTGAAGTGGTTGCTTCGCTAGTGGGGACGACGAGCCGGAAGCGTAAGCGACGGAAAGATTGACCGTCGCTTACGCTTCCGGCTCGTCTCAATCTTCTCGGATTCCGTCTTCACGCCGCCTGCCTGGCGCGTCGGGGCACTGTGGACGTGTACTCCTCTGCGGCCCGGGCGATGTCGAGCAGGGCCGTGATCGGCGGGGTCAGGGTGTGCCGGCCGATTCGTCCGACCCGCTCTGCGGCCCGGGCCAGGTCCAGCAAGGCCACCAGGCGCGGGGCCTGTTTCTTTCCGCACTTCCGGCAAATCCGTTCCTGGGTGTCGGCCAGCAAGAGCTGCGGACCCTCGGTAGCGGGAGTCGGCAGCCCGCACAACCCACAACAGCCATCCTCGACCGCAACCGAGTTCGAGAAGATAACGATGTCCAGCATGATTCCTTCCGCTCCTTGCGAAAACCCCTGGGTGACACTTGAAGGATCGGCAATCTTCCCGCCGGGTTTGTCCGGAAGCTGGGGAAAATCTCGGTCCCGAGCGCAAAGACCGTGCGCTTAGCCCTGTCCCGCAAAGGGTGCCGCTCCGACAGATTGGCCAAGGGAACAGGGAGTCGGCCGATCAGGGCAAGTTCCGCACTCCGGCAAGGGTTTGCGCCTTCGGAAGTTGACAGGATTGCCGGGGAATCGGGGGATCGGGGGAAGTAGCCCTGTCCGGCAAACGTCGCGGAAAAGAGGACGGGGAAGGATTGTGCTGACGACAGTGGAACGGCTGGATTGGCGGGTCGGGACAGCGATCCTATAAAGAAAACGTTGCACCAGGTTGAAGAAACCCGGTTTCTCGAAGAAACCGGGTTTCTGGGTCGCCTAAAGAAAACGTTGCACCAGGTTGAAGAAACCCGGTTTCTCGAAGAAACCGGGTTTCTGGGTCGCCTACAGAAAACGTTGCATCAGGTTGAAGAAACCCGGTTTCTCCAGAAACCGGGTTTCTGGTTCGCCGCCCATTCCTTGAAGGACAGCACCATGAAAATCCACGAATATCAGGCGAAAGAGCTGCTGGCCGGGGCCGGGGCCGCAGTGCCGCGCGGCATCGTCGTGTCGTCGCCGGAGGAGGCGGGGAAGGCGTTCGACACGCTGGGCGGCCCGGTCGTGCTCAAAGCGCAGGTCCACGCTGGCGGCCGTGGCAGGGGCGAATTCAAGGGCAGCGGCTTTCCGGCCGGCGACAAGGACGGTGGGCTCGGCGGCGTCAAGTTCATCAAGAAGCGGGAAGACGTCGCCCGAATTGCCGAGATCATGTTCAAGTACCCGCTCGCCACGCACCAGAGCGGCCCGGAAGGGCAAAAGGTATCGAAGGTCCTCGTGGTCCAGGCGTCAGCCAGCATCGCCAAGGATGCTTCGGGACGAAGCCGTGAGGTCTACGTCGGTGTCGTGCTGGACCGGGCCATTGGCCTGCCGATCTTGATGGGTTGCGCAGAGGGGGGAGTCGAGATCGAGGAGGTCGCCGCCAGGTCACCCGAGAAGCTTCTGAAAACGCCCATCAATCCCGACTCCGGGCTGCAGCCCTTCCAGGCGCGGCGCATGGCGTTCGAGCTGGGTTTCCAGGGCGATGAGGTTGGGCAAGCCGAGAAGGTACTGACCGCGCTCGTGCGCGTCTTCCTCGACAAGGATTGCAGTCTGGCCGAGATCAATCCGCTCGTCGTGATGGACAACGGCGAGGTCCAGGTGCTCGACGCCAAGATCAACTTCGACGACAACGCCCTGTTCCGGCATCCCGAAATCGAGGCCCTTCGTGACCTGTCGGAAGAGAACCCGGCGGAACTTCGTGCCAGCAAGGCAGGTCTGACCTACATCAGCCTGAACGGCAACATCGGCTGCCTGGTCAACGGCGCCGGCCTGGCGATGAGCACGATGGACATCATCAAGTATCACGGCGGCGAGCCGGCGAACTTCCTCGATGTCGGCGGCGGCGTCACCCCGGAAGGCGCGATCGAGGCGTTTCGGATCATCCTGTCCGACGCGAGGGTCAAGGGCGTGCTGGTGAATATCTTCGGCGGCATCGCCAAGTGCGACCTGATCGCCGAGGCGCTGGTGAAGGCCGGCCGAGAGGTCGGCTTCAAGGTGCCGGTGGTCGTGCGGCTGGAAGGGACCAACGTCGAGAAGGCCCGGGAAATCCTGGCGTCCGTGCGTTCCGAGTTGCCGATGATCCAGTCGGCGACCGGGCTAACCGAAGCAGCTAAGAAAGTCGTGGCCGCCGCGGGGTAAAATGGGATTGGATACCGACTCCAGAGAACGGGAGAACAAGATGTCACCCAAACTGATCACGGTTGAGGCCATTTTCGAAGATGGGGTCCTGCGACCCGTCCAGCCGCTCCCGCTGGCGGCCCACCAACGGGTTACGGTCATTGTCCAGTTGCCGAGCCCCGCACGCGAGTGGCCTGCGGATGTCGCTGCCATCTATCAGGAAATCGCTGCCGAAGATCGTCGCCTGGCAGAAGCCATGTGGCCTAACCTCAAGGAAACCTGGCCGGGCAGCGAGGCCCAGCCGTGAGTTCACCGGCCACGACTAGCCCGAAGCGAGGAGAAGTTTACTGGCTCGACTTTGCTCCAGCAACTGGACGGGAAATGACGGGGACCCATCCCTGCGTGATCGTGCAGAACGATGTCGGCAACCAGCACAGTGCCCTCACGATTGTCGTGGCCGTCACCAGTAACCTGCGCGTGGCCTCTCTTCCCGTAGGGGTGCTGGTGAAAGCTGGCTCCGGTGGTCTTGCCCATGACAGCGTCGTGCATTGCGGGCATGTGTACACCGTGGACAAGAACCGGCTCGGCAAGCGGCTGGGCGCACTCAGTGCTGCGGAAATGTCAGAAGTGGACAAAGCCCTGGCATGTTCCCTGGCCCTGGGCCCTCCGTGATCAGCTCGCCCAGGAGAGCAGGCTGGAACTGTTGCCATGAACAACGCCCCACAGTATGCCGTCGGTTGGTTCACTCTGGCGCTCATCAACGCGGGCCTGGCGCAGGGCAAGAATCGCTCCGGGCCAGTATGGTTTCTGCAATCGCTCCTGCTTGGCCCGCTGGCAACGTTCCTCCTGGTGGCGTTTTTCGGCAAGGTGCACGACAAAGATTCCTGAACACGACAGTTGAAGATCACTCCGCCCAGTCAAGGACATCCAGCATGAGCATCCTCGTTGACAAGAATACTCGCGTTCTCTGCCAGGGCATGGGCAAGGCCGGCACCTTCCACGCTACCCAGTGCCGGGAGTACGGTACCCAGGTTGTCGGCGGCGTCGTGCCGGGCAAGGGCGGCACCACCAAGGAAGGCTTTCCGCTCTTCAACACCGTGGCCGAGGCGGTGCGCAAGACCGGCGCCAATGCGACGATGATCTTCGTGCCGCCGCCCGCTGCCGCCGACGCAATCATGGAAGCGGTCGATGCCGGCATTGCGGTCATTGTCGCCATCACCGAGGGCATCCCGGTACTGGACATGGCCCGAGCAATGCGCTTCCTCAAAGATCGTCCCTGCCGGCTGGTCGGGCCGAACTGTCCCGGCGTCATCACTCCCGGCCAGTGCAAGATCGGCATCATGCCCGGCTACATCCACAAGCCGGGACCAGTGGGCGTCATCAGCCGAAGCGGCACCCTGACCTACGAGGCCGTCTGGCAGCTCTCTCACCTGGGCCTCGGCCAATCGACCTGTGTCGGCCTGGGAGGGGATCCGATCGTCGGGACGTCTTTCATCGACCTGCTGCAGATGTACCAGGCCGATCCGAAAACCGAGGCCATCCTGATGATGGGCGAGATCGGCGGCACCGCCGAGGAGAAGGCGGCGGAGTTCGTCAAGCAGCAGGTTACCAAGCCGGTGGCCGCGTTCATTGCCGGCCAGACCGCTCCACCGGGCAAGCGCATGGGCCACGCCGGCGCGATCATCAGCGGCGGCAGCGGCACGGCCAAGGACAAGATCGCCGCGCTTCGAGCAGCCGGTATTGCCGTCGCCGACAGCCCGGCGGACCTCGGCGTGACGGTCCAGAAAGCAATCCAGGGCAAGAAGTGAGTCATGAGTTGCAAGAACGAACGGTGATCTAGCTTGCAGAGGGCAGTTCAATGAGCGACGAGGAAGGCTTTATCCACGCGCTCCAAAAAAACCCGACCGATGCCGGAGCCCGCCTGGTATACGCTGACTGGCTGGAAGCACGCGGCGACAGTCGTGCGGAATATCTGCGCCTGGAGCAGCAGTCTTCGGAAATAGCTCTTCGCCTGGCTCAACTCCAAGAACAGATTGATTTGGAATGGCTTGCGACAGTGGCAAGGTCCCCGACAGGAGCAATGATCGGTGTTATTGAGTTGAACAGTGGACGTAAAGTGGAGATAAAGTCTCTGCGGCAGTGGTTCACCTACGGTGGGCTGCTGGAAGGGCTGCCCCACGATAACCTGAACCAAAGGATGATCGAGCGGCTGCTACAGGAGGAACGTGAAAGAGGCTGGTGGGCCGGAGAGCCATACCTTGTGCCCCCAACCATTCGGCCAATCAAGCTGTTTGATGACCGCCCCTATCCGTTTGGTACTCCCGAAGAACTTCCCTCAGTCACTTGCGTCGCTCGGTTAGTTGATGCAAGACCAGCACGCGATCAGACAAAGGATACATCCGAGTTGACAGTGATCTGGTTCCAAAACGTTTATGCCTTTCCCATTGAGCCGCGGATCCTTCAGCACCTTCGTGGACTGGATTGGGAGAACAAGGCTATCGACTTGGAGTATTAGCCCTCTCCAGTCAGCCTTTACCTGCTGATCCGCAGCCCCGATCCTTTCAGCAGCCCTTCCACTTCCTGCGGTGTGATCCAGGCGAAATCGCCAGGGATCGAGTGCTTGATGGCGCTGGCTGCCACGCCGTAGTCGAGCCCTTTCTGCAAGTCGTTATCGAGCAGCCCGTGGATCAGGCCGGCGGCGAAAGAGTCACCCGCCCCCAGGCGATCGACGATCTCCACTTCATACGTAGGCGTCCGAAGCACCGTGCCGGCCCGGTAGGCGATCGCGGTCCAGGTGTTCTTCCAGACGAGCGGGTTCTCGCGCAGGGTGATCGCCACTACCTGGAGCGGGATACGCTTGACGAGCTGAGCAGCAACATCTTCATAGTCCTTCCCACTGATGCCGAAGACGCGCTCGACGTCCTCCTCAGTGGTGATGAGGACGTCGCAGTGCTCCATGAACGCAGTCATCCACCGGCCCGCCTCCGGCTGGCTCCAGAGCTTGGCTCGGTAGTTCAGGTCGATGCTGACCTGCACCTTCGCTGCCCGGGCCGCTTGCAGGGCTTCCCGGGTCGTCTCCGCGGCGGTGGGGCTGAGAGCGGGGGTGATGCCGGTGACATGGAACCAGCGGGCGCCGGAGAAAACCGTTCCCCACGGAATCATGCCGGGGCGGACATGGGCAATGGCGGCGTCCTTCCGGTCGTAGAGGACGCTGCTGGCGCGCGGGGCAGCGCCGAATTCCACGAAATAGACGCCGGCACGATCCTCTTCGGTCCAGACGATGTGCTCGGTGCTGACGCCGGCTTCGCGGGCTCGGTTGGCGATCAGCCGGCCGAGGGCGTTGTTGGTCAGGCGCGAGACCCAGGCCGTCTTTCGGCCCAGCCGTGCCAGGCCGACCGCGGTGTTCAACTCGGCGCCCCCGACCTGGACATCCAGGCTGTGCGCTTGCTCCAACCGTCCAAAGTTCGGCGGACTCAGCCGTACCATCGCCTCGCCGAATGTAACGACGTCCCACGCCATGACCCAGTTACTCCCAAGAGAAACCCGGTTTCTTGGAGAAACCGGGTTTCTGATCTTCTCCGGTCAGACTTTCATTTCACAACCGCATCCTCATCCCGCTCTCGATGGACGATGATTACATATTGCCGGGCCAGCTCTCGGATGCGATTGAAGCTGCCCTCGGCGATCAACTTGGGATCGACCAGCTGGCCGCCGACCCCCAGGCAGCAGGCGCCCGCCTTGAGATAGGCCGCCGCTGTGTTCAGATCCACGCCGCCGGTCGGCATCAGGCGAATCTGCGGCAAGGGACCGCGCATGGCCTTGAAGAACTGCGGACCCACGGCCTCGGCGGGGAAGACCTTGACGATATCCGCCCCCGCTTCCCAGGCAGTCAGGATCTCCGTCGGCGTGAAGGCCCCGGGCATGACCAGCTTGTCATAGCGCTGGCAGAGACGGATGACTTCCAGGTTCACGGTCGGCGCAACGATGAACTCGGCCCCGGCCAGCAAGACCGCCCGGGCGGTCTCGGCATCCAGGACCGTGCCGGCTCCCAGGAGGATCCGGTCGCCCAGCGCCTGCCGCACCTGCCGCAGCACGTCCAGGGCATTGGGGACCGACATGGTGATTTCAAGGACATTGATGCCGCCGTCGGCCAGCGCCCGGGCCGTTTCCACCAGGAGCCCGCTATCGGGAGATCGGATGACCGCGACGATGCCGCACTCGAGCACTTTCTGCAGTTGGTCTTCTTTCGCCATAACGAGGTAATATGAGAAAAACCTGCGGGTTGCAACTGGTGAGTGGTGAATGGCGAGTTGGGAAACCCGTCCCACAGCCGGAGAAGCATTGTCGCTGATCAGACCCAAACCTGCAATAACCTCTCCAGGCCAATGCCCCAACTTTCCAGCGCGCCGTCGGCCTCGGGAATGGCAGCGGGCTCGCCGTTGAGGCCCAGGATTGGGCGGGGGCCGTTGATCTGCAGGGTGGTGACGATGCTGTCCTCCGGCTGGAGTTCGAGAGGATTCTCCACCGTGGCCAGCAGGCAGTGGCAAACACTTCGCCGGGCCCGTCGAGTGCAATGCTCGGTCAGCTGCTGCGGATCGGCGCAGTGGGTGAGCTGGACGGTCCCGTTGGCAATCGCTTCGCGCAGCACCAGCTCCAGCAAGCCCTGCTCCTGGGCCAGCAAGTCCGGCTGTCCCGCATCGACGAAGATGAACTCGAAGAGCAAGGAGTCGGTGCTGAGCCATTCGGAGAGCTTGCGCACCGATGCCACCAGAAGGGCCAGCAGCAGCACGCAGCGCTGCCAGGGGAGTTCCGCGTCCTTGAACCGCGTCTGGACCAGGTCAGGAAACAGGGCAAACTCGAAGGTCCGGCGGCGGCGCAGGAACTGGTTCTCGTCGCGCGAGTAGTAGAGCAACTCATCGCGCAGGTACTTGATGTCGAACAGGTCAGGGCGCTCGTCCTTTTCCATGAAGGCCAGCTGCGAGTGGAGGAGGCTCTCGATGGTGCCCCGAGTGGAGACCGAAGAATAGCCGCCGACCGGATAGGTGTCCTCATCCAGGACACGGGTCGGCACTTCCCGGCGTCCGGCCAGGGGACGGACGCGGTGGCGGGGCAGAGCGGCTTCCAGACGGGCCGTTGCCTGCAGCAGTTGCCGCAGGGCAACGCGCTGGCCCATCTCCACCAGCGCGGTGCCGTGCTCCAGCTCGAAGATATCTTCGGGGCCCAGCACCTCGGCGGTGCGCCGGGCAGCGGTAATCAGCTCCTCGTAGAGTGCCGGCAACAGAGGATGGATGCCACCCCGGCTCAGCGTTTCCCAGCCGCGTGCCAGCGCCTCGTCGGCCGGCATCTCCATGGCGCCCTTGATGAGCGCGGGGCTGAGCAAGACCCCCGGAAAGCCGGCTCGTTCTCGGAACTGGTTGAGGATAAAGGCCAGGCCGCGGGCCTTGTCTCGGCCCTGGTATCGCCGGAGGGCATCCCCGGCCCGCTCGAAGTTCCAGTCGGCGTAGAGTTTCCCCAGGACATGGTCCTCGTAGGTCCGGGCCAGTCCTGCCGGCAGCCCCACGGCTCCTGGAACCTCCCGGCTCCCCCGCGCTCCCTGGTCGAGACCAAACGCCACGTTGCCGACGTCGGCAACGAAACCGACTGGCGGCAAGGGATGGCCGCTACTCGCAGCCTCCAGGGCCCATTCGAGGGCAGGGCGCACGGTTGCAGCAGTAGGCGGCAGGGCGCGCTGCAGCCAGAGCCCTTGCAGAAGGAACCGCCGGGCTTGCTCCAGGTCACGAAGTTCCTGGGTTTCCATGAGAGTCCAGGTCCTTACGGAGGAAAACGACCAACCACGAGGTCAGGAATCACCCGTTGGCATTCTCTCTCATTTTACCGGCGGCGAACAGGGGGGATGGGGAATGTAAGAAGACCTTGCACCTGCCGCAGTCTGCCTTGCTTGCCGGGCCAGACAATCGGGAGATTCGAACTCTTCGGAACAAGCCATCTTCCTGTCAACTTCCGCAGTCTTTTCGTCCGAAGAATAGTTTGGCCATACGCCGCGAGGTTCTCGGCGAACGTCGAGCCTGTGGGGCCGAATGGCACGGCCCTGGAATATGCGAGGACCGCATGAGCACGAAGACGGTCTTTCCCGGTGTCCTGATGCTGGTCATGGCGGGGGTCTGTGCAGCGCGGGCTGGTGACTTGCCGCCGCCGGCTCCTGTGCCGGGCACTTACTCCGTGCAAGTGCCCCTGGGCGGAAACGGTGAAGCGCCGCCGCCGTCGCCATCCTCCATGCCTCCGGGAAGAATTTCCGATTGGGTAGCCTACTCGCACTGCGATTGCTGCGGGCCCATCGGCGGCGATGGCCCGATCCGGATGGAGCTGTTTGTCCGGACAGGCCCCTCCTTCCCGATTGGCGGCGGGTTCCTGAGTGACCGGATCGACACGGGCTGGATGATCCAGGGCGGCGGCCGGTCCTTGTTCTTCAACCCCGAGCACGACACGGCCGTCACCGCAGAGCTGAGCCTTGGTTACATGCAGAACAACGGCCATGCCTCGGACACATTCATCTACCCGTCGGGGGGATTCGACGTAAACGGGAATCCCATCAGCATTCCAGTCAGCGTCAGCACTTTGAACCGAACGTTCGGCAGCCTGAACCTGGGCTGGGAATGGTATCTCTGGGGAGACGGCTTCTCGCAAGGCACTCGATGGCGCGTGGGAGCCGATGCCGGCATTCGCTGGGGCACCACCCGCCTGGACCTGCACGACTTCTCGGCCCTGGATCCCCGTGACGTCTTCAGCCAGTACCAGCGCGTCAACAAGTGGGACTACGGCCCCAGCGTGTCCCTGCACTCTGACTACGAATACTCGTGCGGCTGCTGCACCTTCATGGCTGGTCTCCGCTTGGAGTTCGATGACTTCTTCCAGAACCAGATCATCTTCCAGACAAACAACGACTCCGTGGTGGACCTCAACCTGCTATTCACGCTAGGCGTCAGGTACTAGGCAATCAGGCGATCAGGCGACCAGGGGATTGGGGCAATCCCTGATCGCCTGATCCCCTGATCCCCTGATCGCCTGGTTCAGCACGAACGCTGCCGCCCGCTCGCAAGCTCCCGGTTCGGCTACCCGGTCACGCAGCTCCTTCAAGTGCCGGCACGTCTCTGCATATTCCCCGTTGTCCTGAAGCCAGCGCAGCAAGTGGGTGCTGATTGCGGGCGCCTCGCAGCGGTCGGTCAGGTACTCGGGGAACAATTCCTTTTCCGCGAGCAGGTTGACCAGGCTGATATACGGACTGGTTTTGAAGAACCGGCCGACGCGCAGGTCCAGCGGCGAGATCCGGTAGAGCACAACCGTCGGCTTGACTCGATACAGCAATTCCAGGCCCACCGAGCCTGAAACCGCGACACAGGCCTGCGAAAGGTGAATGATCTCCGGGGTCCGGCCGGCAAGGGGCTCGATCGGCAAGCCTCGGCCCTGCAGATAGTCCGCCACGCGCTGCCGATGCGCTTCCTTGTAGCAGGCCACCAGAAAACGGACATCCGGCCGAACCTCGTGGACCCTGGCTGCGGAGCGAACGAGGGTCGAGAGGTTCCGTTCCACTTCCTGGGTCCGAGAGCCCGGCAGCAGACCAATGATCGGTCCAGGCCGGCCCTGCTGTCCTTGCACGAAGCCCAGGTCCAGCTGCTGCTGCGGCAATTCATCGAAATAGGGATGCCCGACATAGTGAGCGGAAACACCGCGTTCCCGGTACCAGGATTCCTCGAACGGCAGAGAGCAGAGGACGTGATCGACGAAGCGGCGCATCTTTTCGACGCGCCAGCTCGCCCAGGCCCAGATCTGCGGCGGCACGAAGTAAAAGACCGGGATGCCGTGAAAGTGCGCCCGCCGAGCGACCCACCAGTTGAAGCCGGGATAATCGATCAGCACGACCGCATCGGGCCGCTGATGGCGGAAGTAGCGATCGGCACGGGAAAGTAGGTTCAGGAAGACAGGCGCATTGGCCAGCACTCGGAGGAACCACATCACCGCCAGCCGGCAGAGCGGATAGAGCAATCGGCAGCCGGCCGCTTCCATCTTTTCGCCGCCGAAGCCGACACACTCGATGTCTGGCCGCAGCTGGCGCAGGGTGTGGACAAGATTGGCGCCGTGCAGGTCCCCGCTGGGCTCCCCGGCTGAGAAAAAGATACGCATGGAAGTCCCTTTCCAGGTTCAGACAGGGTAAAACCTTCCCCACTGGGGGTCTGCACTCCCAGGAAGGTTACCGGCCGCCCGGCTCAACTGGATGGCCGCAGTTCGGTTCCGGCGCAGGTGCGTCGAGCCACACGAGCTGTCGGTTCCGACGAAGGAACGCAGCAATTGCAAGCTCCACGGGCACCCACGAACCAAACACCACACCCGCAACAACCAGGGGCCAAAGACCCGGCGAATCCAGGAATGGCAGCGCGGTGAAGAACGCTCCGGCGACCACTCCGACCAGCACCACAGAGAGGAACAGGTACACGCTCCTCACTCCGCGGTATCCAAGACGAGCGCAACAGTGGGGGCAGAAAATCCGGTTCGGGAGGCCAGCAGAGAAGATCGACCACACCCCGATGTCTTTCCCGCAGCTCGGACAGTGCTCCCCGTCTACCATCGGGCAACCTCTACCAACTTAGCCTTTCGGCGGCGGCATCGAGGGTGACAATCCGGGCAGGGCGGTCGGCTCGGCGACCTTTCGATAGCCGAGGGCGCGGAGGACTTCCAGGACCTCGCTCCAGGTCGGGAAGGGCCGCCGATTATCGCGTTTGTACTGGTCCATCGCCTTCATGAAGCCGATTTCCTCGTCGGAGTAGTCTCGCTCGCAGGTGGTGGGATCCACTTGCCGTCGGCGTTCCCCCCGGTTGCGGCGCTCCGAGCCGGTCTTTCGCCTTTCTACCGCCACGGGGATATTGCGCTTCCGGCGGTCGCCGGCACGACGATCGGTCTCGGCGCTTCGGGACAACGGGGTTTCATCGCTCATGAGCGGTTCCCTTGTTGCAACGGTCAATGCATGCAAGTTCAAAGCCGGCTAGATCTTGAGGCCAGGAAGGCATCGTTCGCTTGCCGGGAAATGAACACTTTCCATCCCAATCTAGCCTAATCTTCCTGGAACAGCTGTTCAAGCTGAATCGGGGCAGCCATGAAGAAGCAAGGTAGCTTCCCAGGGAAAAACCTGCGCTTCCGGGATAGTTTGCTCTCGCGTCGAGGCGAGCCGGAGGGCGTGAACCCCCGGAGGACGAATCTTTCTCCGGGGGCTCACGCCCTCCGGCTCGCCTCTGGAACGCTTGAATCCATCTTCCTGCTGGACCCTACAATAGAGTAGACACTCGTTGGCTCCCGCTGCCGGACGCCCGGCACCCGGCCGACTCTTCTTGCTTGGGAGGCTTGCGTGAGTACCCCATCCACCCATGACCAGCAAAGCTTCGCCGAGGCCGCTCTCCGCCTCGGGGGCAAGACCGAGGAGGAAGCGCGGCGAACGGGGGCCGTGGACCGGGCCGACGATCAGGTCGAGGCTCTGTTCGCGCCGCAGTACCAGACGACCCATAGTCCCATCCATCGAGCCGTCTGGGATCGGGAGTTGCCTCTCGATCTATTCCTGCCGCCCATCCTGCCGGCATCCGCGCCTTGCGATGCCGCCATGGAAAAGTCGCTGGAACTTGTCCGCAAGCGGCGCGACGCCGGCACGCTCTTCACGGAGCAAGGCAAGCTTTCGCCCCAGCTGCTGGAAGAACTCGGAGGGGTCGACCGGCGCGCGGCGGTCCAGTCCGCGCTCGCCCTGGGCCAGCGCCAGCAGCGCGTCGATCAGCTGCTCCTGGTGCTCGCTCTCCTCGAGGGCCTGGCGGCATGTTTCGCGGAACGTCGCCGGTGTGGCCCGGGGATCGCTGATCACCATCTCGAGCAGGGCGCGAACCGCGGTCAGCGGCGTGCGCAGCTCATGCGAGGCGTTGGCGACAAACTGCCGCTGCGCATCGAAGGCTCCCTCGAGGCGCTCGAGCAATCCGTCGATGGTGTCCGACAGCGTGCGCAACTCGTCGCGCGGGCCCGGAAGCGACAGCCGCCGGTGGAGGTTGGCCTCGGAGATCTGGCGTGTCTCGGTCGTGATCGTGCGCACGGGGCGCAGCACGCGCCCGGCCACGATCCAGCCCAGCCCACCCGAGATGATCGCCATGATCGCGAGGGCGATGCCGGACTCGATCTCGAGCTGGTGCAGATCGGCGATCTGTTGCTGGCGGCCCACGAACTTCACCGCGGCTGGGCCCCCGGGGGAGCCCAGCACCTGCTTGAGCAGCGGCGGCAGGTCGGCCGCCTGTGAGCGAGCAAATTTCGGGTTCACCTGCACCGTCTTGACCGAAGCCCCGGCAACGCGGCGATCGAAACTGACCGGGCCGGGATCCCTTGTCGCCGCGTGCGCGACCAGCGCATAGGTGACGGCGAGCAGCGCAGCGCCGCAGACGAGGAACAGCGCCCCGTACAGGAGGGTCAGCCGCCACCTGACCGTCAAGCCGCCTCTGGCCACGACCCTCCACCGACCCGGTACCCGATCGGGGTGACCGTCTCGATCACCGGCGGGTCGCCCAGCTTGGCGCGCAGACGGCTGATCGTCATCCGGACCGCGTTGGTGAACGGATCGGTGGCGTCGTCCCAGGCGCGCTCGAGGATCTCCTCGGTCGACACCACCGCACCCTCCGCGCTGAGCAACAGTTCGAGCACGGCGAACTCCTTGGGCGTGACGGCAATGGGCTCGCCCGCCCGCGTCACGCGCCGGTGCCCGCTGTCGAGCTCGAGGTCGCCGTAGACGAGGGTCGGCGGCAGCGCGCGCCGCGAGCGCCGAGCGAGCGCGCGAATCCTGGCCACCAGCTCGGCGATGTGAAACGGCTTGGGCAGGTAATCGTCGGCCCCGAGCCCCAAGCCGTCCACGCGGTCCTGGACCGTGGCCGACGCGGTCAGCATCAGCACCGAGCTCTCACCCGCGCCGGCCAGCGACCGGCACACTTCGTCGCCCTGGATCTCGGCCCGCCCGCCCAGGTCGCGGTCGAGCACCACGACGTCGTAGCTCGTGAACGCGATCCGGTTCAGCGCCTCCTGCCCGTCGAACGCGACGTCAACCGCCATGCCCTCGCGCCGCAAGACCGCGGCCACGGTCTCGGCCAGGCGTGGGTGGTCCTCCACGACCAGAACCCTCATCAGACCAGCATGGCGGACGGTGGGTAACACCGGCATAACAGCGTTACGGGCGTGTGACTCATGGCGGGTTACAACCGTGAGCATGCGCCGACTGCTGACGATGTGCCTGATGCTCGGGTGCTGTGTGGCGCCGGCCGCCTGTGGCGCGAGCGGTCAACCGAGCGGGACCGGAACCGGCGCGGCCGACGCGACGGCGGGCCATCCGAGCCGCGACCTCGAGTTCTCCGACTGCATGCGCAGCCACGGCGTGCCGAACTTCCCCGACCCGACCGCGAACGGACTCGAGCTCCCGGTCGGCGTCAACGCCGAGTCCCCCGCGTTCAGGTCGGCCCGTCAGGCGTGCAAGCGATTCCTGCCCAACGAGGGCGCCCCGCCGGCCACCCCGGCCAAGGATCGTGCCGCAGCGCTCGCGTTCGCCGAGTGCATGCGCTCGCACGGCGTGGCCGGCTTCCCCGACCCGGCGCTCACATCGCCCGGCAACGCTCCCCGGGTGCTTGTGCTCCGCGAGATGGTGTTCGCCATCGGCCCGACCATCGACCCCAAGGCGCCGGCGTTCCGGCGAGTTGCCACGGCGTGCGGAGTGTCGACCGTCTGAGCCGCTCGGGTCAGTTCAGCGTCAGACGGAACGCCGGGTGGTCCGGCGCGATTCGCCGCATCTCATCCTCCGAGGAGTCGGGCCCGACACCGTCGAAGAACACGCCCACCTCGAACTTCCACTTCTTCAGGTACGCGCGGAGCAGCGGCGGCTTTTCGTCGTCGGTGACCTCGACCGCGGTGAACGGCTGCGTCCGGTTGCCCACGCGCAGCCGACCGTCCCCGCTTGCGCGCAGGTTCTTCACCCATTGCGTCTGCCCGCGGGGCGCCACCAGGTAGTCGGCGCCCTCGTACCGGAGCAGGTTGACCGGCGTGCTTCGCCACTCGCCCGAGGTTCGACCCTTCACCTCGAGGACCCGCGACCCATACACGCTGATCCCGAGCCGCGTCGCCGCCGCCACGATCCGGTTGAAGACATTGGTCGTGAACCAACCCGGGCGCTGGTAGTGCTCTGCCATCAGTTCACGAGCGACGCCAGGTCGGAGCGGGCCGCCACGCCGGTCTTACGGTAAATGGCCTTGATGTGATCCTGGACCGTCCACGGCGAGATGAACAGCGCCGCGGCGATCGACTTGGCCGACTGTCCCTGGGCGAGGAGCGCGGCGATCTCGCGCTCACGGGCGCTCAGCCCGTACGAGCGAAGAACGTGGACCAGGACGTCGGACGGTGACGCCGGCTGGAGGACCACGGCCACGTTGCCGGCCCCGTCGTCCATGGCCGAGGCGTCGAGCAGGAACCAGCGCCCGTCGGGGGCGCGCATCCGCGCGGAGGCGGAGCGGCTGGACTCGTCCCAGCGCACGCGTGCGGCCAGGTAGGCGATGACGCCCGGGACCTGAGTCGGACCATGGTCGGGCAGCGCGTCCAGGCGCCGCCGGGCGACGGCGTCGGCGGCGAGGACGTGGTCGGTGTGGTCGAGGATCAGGACGGAGGGCCCGGGGTGATCGGGCGGCGCGGCATTTGTCCGCCACCGCGATGCGGTGCTGCGTCGAACCGCGCGGGTGACGACCGGAGCGACGTCGGCGACGAATCGGACGTCCTCATCGGTCATCGGACGCCGCGTGAACGCCACCACCGTCGCCCAGACACCGAATGCGTCCTTCAGCCACACGCGCAACTCATCGCGCACGCCGGTCGGCTCGATCATCTCGCGGAAGCGAAGGCTGGTCCGCGGACGCTCGCCGGTTGCACGGAAGATCGAGGCCACGCCGCCCCGGTCCTCGGTCAGGTCGGCGAACGTGTTCACGTCACGACGCCGGAACTCGTACTGCATCGCGTCGGTGAAGCTGCCCGGCGGTTCGCCGAGGACCCCGCCCGACACGGGTGACCCGGTCGCAGGGTCGCTCTCGTGCCAGCACGAGCTGTCGAGCTCGAGCACGCCTGCCACGGACGTCAGGAACGCCTCGACGACCGCGTCGGCACTCTCGGGCTCGGACTCCAGCGCGGCGTCTAGTCGCCGTCTGGCTCGGGTGTAGTCGCCCCGCTTCGGCACCACGCGGTCAGTCTCGCACACCGCCACCGTCGCTCAAATCCCCAAAATCGCGGGATTGCCGCGGGTCGGTCTGCGACCGAGCATGCCGCCCATGACCACTTACATCGCAACGGCCGCCGCCCGCCCCGTCGTCGAGGGCGCCGAGCAGGCCAACCAACATCACGTCCTCGGCGGTTCGATCGCCGTCCGCCTCTACCGGGAGCAGACCGCCGGTCGCCTCGGCCTGGTCGAGTTCACGGTCCCGGCCGGCTACCCGGGTCCCCCGCTCCACGTCCATCCGGACTTCGACGAGACGTTCTACGTCATCGACGGCGAGATCGCCCTGCGGATCGGCGAGGAGGCCACCACGGCCACCGACGGCGCGGTTGCCTTCATCCCGCGGGGCACTCCACATACCTTCGCCAACCCCGGGCCGGCGCCGGCCCGGTTCCTCGCGCTCGTCACCCCGGGCGGTTTCGAGCGCTACTTCGACGAGCTGGCCGAAGCGCTGCGTTCGGCCGGAGGGCTCCCGGAGCCGGACGAGCTCGTCTCGCTCGGGATCACGTATGGGAGCCTGCCGGCGTAGTTACTGACCCAGCGACGTCGTCGGCAGGGTCACCGCGCCCTGCCCGGCGATGTCGCGCGACGAGCTCCCAACCATCACCTGGTAGGTGCCGGCGCTCACCACCCACTGGTGGCTGGACGTGTCCCAGTGCGCGAACGACCGCGCAGCGAGCGGCACCGTAAGCGTCGTGCTCTGGCCCGGCAGCAGGGACGCGCGACGGAAGCCTTCGAGTTGCTTCGGCGGCTCGCCCACCGCGGCCGGGTCGCCAACGTAGATCTGCGGCACCGCGGCGCCGGTCCGGCTGCCCGTGTTGGTGACGGTGAACGTCACTGACGCGCCCGACGTTGTGCGTTTCACGGCCACGTTCTTGTACTGGAAGGTCGTGTACGACAGGCCGTAGCCGAACGGGAACAGCGGCGCGATGTGCTTGGCGTCGTACCAGCGGTAGCCGACCAGCAGCCCTTCGCTGTAGCTCGAGTGCGGGCCGACCGAGTCGCCCGGCTCGCTCACCCCCGGATACTGGGCGACGGTCTGCAGCGGGTCGTCGGAAAGGCTGACCGGGAACGTCACGGGCAAGCGGCCCGAGGGATCGACGTCGCCGAACAGGACCGGGGCGATCGCGTCGCCGTCGACCTGACCCGGGAACCAGTTCTCGAGGATGCCCTGGACCTGGCCGACCCACGGCATCGCGATCGGGCCGCCGCTCTGGATCACCACGATCGTGTGCGGATTGGCCGCCGCGACCGCCTCGACCAGCGCCTTCTGATCCAGCTCGGAGTACGTGCACGAGGTGGATGAGGCGAAGTCGAGGAACGAGCACGTGCCGGCGTGAGCGTTCAGGTCGGGGCGGTCGGCGCCCTCGACCTCCGCGTCAGTGACGAACACGACCGCGGCGTCCGCCGCGCCGGCGGCGGCCACCGCGTCTGTGGTGGCGTCACCGTCGGCGTACGTGACCACGTCGCCCGCCTGCGCCGCGCGCTCGGTGATCGACTGAAGCGGCGAGACGACGCCCGGCTGGTAGGAGAACTCGGGGACGTGGCCGCTGCCGTAACCCTGGTCGGCGAGCGTCGCGCCGGCCTCGTTCGCGCCTGGCCCGATGACCGCGATCCGTTTGCCCGGACCGGTGAGCGGAAGCGCGCTGCCGGTGTTCTTGAGCAGCACCGTCCCCTCTTCGGCCACCTGGGTTGCCGTCGTCAGGCTGTTGTTGTTGCTCGCCGGTGTCGCGGCGGCCTGCGCACCCTCGGCGGGCACGTGGTCGAACAGCCCCACCCTGAACATCGTGTAGAGGATGCGGCTCACCATCTCGTTCAGGGTGGCGGTTGACACCTGGCCGCTGTCGACCGCGCTCTGCAGCGCCGGGCCGTAGTACTCGGGATTGTTGCTCACGCCTCCGGGCATCTCCATGTCCATGCCGGCGTTGGCGGCGGCCACCGTCGAGTGGTTCGCACCCCAGTCCGACATCACGAACCCGGTGAAGCCGAACTGGTCGTCGAGCACGTCACGCAGCGTGTACGGGTTCTCGCACGCGTACACGCTGTTGATCCGGTTGTACGAGCACATGACGGAGCCCACCCCGGCCTTGACCGCCGCATCGAACGCCGGGAGGTCGATCTCCTGCATGGTCCGCTCGCTGGCGTCCGAGGAGTCCGTCATGCGGTCGGTCTCCTGGTCGTTGAGCGCGTAGTGCTTGACCGTCGCGATCACGTGCTGTGACTGGATCCCCTGGATGATCGCGGCGCCGGCCTGGCCGGCCAGGTACGGGTCCTCGCCGGCGTATTCGAAGTTGCGCCCGTTGAGCGGATTGCGCTCGATGTCGACGCCGGGGCCGAGCAGCACGTTCACCCCTTTGGCCAACGCCTCGTCGCCGAGCACGGCCCCGTATTGCTGCGCCAGCTGCGGATCCCAGGCCGAGGCGAGCGCGACGCTGTCGGGGAACGCCGTGGTCAGCGGCTGCTGATCGCCCACGCCGGCGGTCGCGTCGTTCAGAACGAGCGCCGGGATGCACAGCGCTGGGTTTGCCGCGATGTTGCCGGCCGCCGCCGGATTCGCGGCGGTCGGGTTGAACTCCCCTTCGCCGGTGACCATCGAGATCTTGTCGCTCACCGACATCGCGCCAAGTAGCTCGGAGGTCCGCTGAGCGGGTGTCTGGCCCGCGTTCATCCACGGGCATGAGGCAGCGCCGGCACTTGACGTGCCGACGCCCATGACGGTTATCAAGGCAGCCGCGGCCGCGGGCAGGCTGAACCGACGAAGGCGCATCGCATCCCTCCCTGGGACCTGGATCGGCCGGGAGTATTTGGGAGGCACTCGACCGCTGTCAAGCGGGAACCGGTTTGGTAAGGGGTCGGGGGCCGGGCGGTAAGGGGCCGCGGTCCCGACATCGCTCCATCTGCCCGATGTGAGGGCGTGCTCTTAGGGCCATGATGCTTGTCGATCGCTATGACCAATCCACACAACAACACTCTTGCTCTGCGCGTCGCCGACGCCGACGAGGCGCCGATGGTGCGGCGACTGGCCGCGCTCGACGACTCCCCGCCGCTCGACGGCGAGGTGCTGCTGGCGCTGGTCGACGGCGAGGCGGTCGCGGCGATGTCGCTTGACGACGGACGGGTGGTGGCGAACCCGTTCCTGCCCACTGCCGACACGGTCACGCTGCTCTCGCTCCGCGCCTCCCAACTGACGCGGCCCCCGGCCAGTCCCCGGCGCGCCCGGATCCCCCTCCTGCGCGCCGCCTGAAACTTCCTCCCATACCTCCTCCTCCCATATCGAGGTGGTGGGATCTGGTCTGGATCCCACCACCTCTTTTTTGTTGGCGACGGTCGGTACGGTGTTGGCCCGCGTGATCGAGGTCCGTCCACTCGGCGCCGGCGACGCAACGGCGGTGCATTCGCTCCTCGGAGACCCTGCCGTGGCCGTCTGGCTGCGCCGCGCCGGGGTCTCGCAACCGTTCACGCTGGAGGAGTGTGAGACGTTCGTGCGCAGGCAGATGGCGCACTGGACCGCCCACGGATTCGGGCTCTCGCTGGCCTGGGACGGCAGTGCGTGCGTGGCCTGGAGCCTCCTTCAGCACTGCATCGTTGCCGGCGCGGGCGAAGTCGAGATCGGCTGGACGGTGTCTTCCGCGCGCTGGGGCGAGGGCATCGCCACGGCGATGGGGCGGCATGCTCTGGCCGGCGCCGCGTCGGTCGGGTTGGACACGGTGATCGCCTACGCGCGCGTCGACAACCCCGCATCCGTGCGGGTGATGCAGAAGCTCGGCCTCGTCTACGAGCGGGAGTTCGAGCACGCGGGGCGCCCGCACGTGGTCTACCGCGGGGCAGTCAGCGCGCACGTCTGATGGGTCAAAACCCGGAACTCGGGGGCTCGCCCGGCGCGAGTTCCGGCTTAGCACCCCTATATGTGCCTGAATCGGAATTCACCGTGGGCGGACGCACGAGTTCCGGGAAATGACCCAGACGATCCTGGAAGGTCTGAACATCGCACGACGTCATGAGAACCATGAAGCGCGCCACCATCGCACTGATCGCAGCAGCAGCAGCAGCCGCTTCCGCCTTGCCGGCCGCGGCCTCCGCCGGCGCCGCCCACGCGGCGCGCGGCACCAAGCTCGAGACCCAGCGCACGTCGCTCGGCACGATCCTCGCCACCGGACGTGGGCTCACGATCTACATGTTCACCCACGATCAGGTAAACCACGACACGTGCGTGGCGATCAGCGGTTGCACCGGCATCTGGCCGCTGGTCGCGAGCAGCGGCACGCCCACGCTCGGCCCCGGGGTGAAGCGCTCGCTCGTCGGTCTGGTCAAGCTTCCCAGCGGCCAGCGCCAGGTCACCTACGCGGGGCACCCGCTGTACACCTACATCGGCGACTCGGGGCCCGGCGACACTTCGTACGTCGGCGAGAGCCAGTTCGGCGGCCGTTGGTACGCGCTCAGCCCGACCGGCCGGATCGTCAAGTAACCGCCGAAGCCCCCGCAGCATGAGCGGCGGTCCCGTCGAGGACGCCCTCGCCCTGCTGGACTGGAAGCGAACGGTCGCCGAGCTGTACGCGGAGATCCGCGACACGCCCGACCGGCACGCCGCGTGGAACCACTGGCAGCAGACGCGCGCGCGTCTGTTCCGCGGCCATACGCAGTCCCCGATCCCGGCCGAGGAGCGTCCGGGCTACGAAGGGCCCCACCTGTACGCCTACGACCCGGACTGGTCGCTCACCGCCACGACCGAGACCGTCGAGCCGCGCAGCCTGAACATCGCCACCAGCACCGAGACCACGGCGGCGTTCCGCCGGTTCGGGCTCGCCCACTTCACCCACGCCGGCGAGGCCATGTCCCTCGAGCTGTACTGGCTCGAGGGCTACGGCGGCGGGCTGTTCGTGCCGTTCGCCGATGCCACCAGCGGCACCGAGACCTACGGCGCCGGCCGCTATCTCCTCGACACCGTCAAGGGCGCGGACCTGGGGGAGCGCGACGGACGGCTGGTCCTCGATTTCAACTTCGCCTACCAGCCGTCCTGCGCCTACGATCCGCGCTGGACGTGTCCCCTCACCCCGCGGGCAAACCGTCTGCCGGTGGCGGTGCGAGCGGGCGAGCGCGTCGGCCCCGGCTGACCGGAACCTGGCGCCGCTCCGTCAGCGTCTAGATGTTGCCGTCGCCGTCGCTGACGCCGCCCTGATTGTCACTGTCCTTGTCGCCGGCATTCGGCCCCTGCGGAATTCCGTTGGAGCTGCTGGCGCTCGAGCCCGAACTGGTCGACGTAGCGGCCGGCGCGGAGGACGAGGACGAGGACTTCGACGAGGACGAACCGCCGCCACAGCCGGCCACCGCGAGCGCGGCGACCACCAGGAGGGCGGCAAGAAAACGGCGGACTGTAATTGGGCCAATGGTCATGATTTGCACCTCTTTCACAAATACCGGACGGCGGGCGCCCGGAATTCCTTCCCGCGCAGCAAACCCGGTTCAGTCCGCGATCCCGAGCCCCCAGCCGCCGTCGATCACGATCTCCTGCCCGGTGATGTACTCCGAGGCTGGCGAGGCCAGGAACAGGGCCAGCGCCTTGATGTCGTCGGGCTGACCGACGCGGTGCATGGGAATGTCCTTGGCCAGCGCCGCCTGTACCTCAGGACGGTGCGCGTGACCGCCGCCGATGTTGGTGACGAAGAACCCCGGCGCGATCGCGTTGCACGTGATCCCGTACGCGGCCAGCTCGAGCGCCACCGCGTGCATGAAGTGCCGTGCCCCCGCCTTGGCCGCGAGATACGAGGAACCGATGGCGCCTTCGACCGTCGTCGCCGCTAGCGAGGTCGTGATGATGATCCGCCCGAACCGCCGCGGGCGCATGTGGCGAGCCGCCGCGCGGGCGGTCGCGAACACCCCGTTCAGGTTGATGTCGATCACCCGCGCCCACCGTTCGGTGGTGTAGCGCTCGAGCGCGCCCTCCTCGACCCGCGGCCGGATGTCGCCGGCCCAGGCCCCGACGAAGCCGACCCCGGGATCGATGCCGGCGTTGGCGAACGCCACGTCGAGCCGGCCGTACGTCTCGGCCGCCTCGTCGATCGCGCGATCGAGTGCGGGGTGGTCGGTCACGTCCGCCACAGCGCTGCGCACGTCGAGCCCGTCGGCCTGCAGCCGCGCGGCCTGCTCGCCCACCGCGCCGGCATCGAGGTCGATCAACGTGACGCGCGCGCCGTGCGCCGCGAGCACCTCGCCGTACGCGAGGCCGATGCCGCTGGCGCCGCCGGTCACCACGACGCCGAACCCGGTCACGTCGAATTGCGAAGAGACGTTCATCAGCGGCGCGAGAGCCTATCGCGCGGCGCTCATCGCAGCACGAGATCGACCAACCGCGAGGCGTCGTCGGGGTGAAACGGCCGATCGGTCATGAGCCGCCGGTAGAAGATCGCGCCCAGCAGCGCGGCCACCGCCAACTCGGGATCGACGTCCGCGCCGAGCTCACCGTCCCGCACCCCCCGCCCGATCAGGTCGATCAGCGCCTGGCGTCGCTCGGCCGAGTAGCGATGGTGGAACTCCCGCACGCGGGGGTCGCGCTCGGCGCCCTCGATCAACGCCGGGATGCAGCGCGAGAACGTCGAATCAACCACGACCTGCGCCACGTGCCACAGCAGCAGCGCGACCGACTCGCGCACCGACAGCTCGCCAAGGTCGGGAACCATCTGCTCGTGGAACGTCTCGAACGCGTCGGCGATCAGCTCCAGCTTGTCCGGCCAATGGCGGTAGATCGTCGACTTGCCGACGCCCGCGCGCTCGGCGATCGACTCGATCGTCACCCCGCCGTACCCGACCGCCGCCAGCTCCTCAACCGCAGCCCGGAGGATGACCATCCGGGAGCGTTCGACCCGAGGATCAACCACGCCGATAAGTGAAACGTTGACGTATCGCAGCGAAACGCATACGTTTCATAAGTAAACCATCGGAGGGAGACGGTCATGGCAACAGTCAGCGTGCGGTACATCGTCGACGACGTCGACGCGGCGATCGACTTCTACTGCGGGCAACTCGGCTTCACCGAGGTCATGCACCCCGCCCCGACCTTCGCCATGCTCTCCCACGGGGACCTGCGGCTGGTGCTGAGCGCGCCGGGCGGCGGGCCGGGTGGGGGCCAATCAATGCCGGATGGCACCGTTCCCGCGCCCGGCGGGTGGAACCGCTTTCAGCTCGAGGTCGACGACATCGACGCCACGGTGGCGGGCCTGCGCGACCACGGCGCCCGGTTTCGCAACGAGATCGTCGCCGGCGTAGGCGGCAAGCAGATCCTGGTCGAGGACCCCGCCGGCAACCCGGTCGAGTTGTTCCAGCCGACCCTGGACGAGGCTCGGCTGCGTCCATAGCGGCGACGCGGCCTCCGCGCGTCGACCCCCGGCGGCCGACCGGCCCGTCTACGCGACGATCCGCAGCTCGCGGGTCGAGTTGTTCAGGCGACGGGCGCCCGCCTCGGTGACCGTCACGATGTCCTCGATCCGCACGCCGAACCGCCCCGGCAGGTAGATCCCCGGCTCGATCGAGAAGCACATCCCCGGCTGGAGCGGCTCCGTCTCCCCCTCCACCATGTACGGCGGCTCGTGCGCGGTGAGGCCGATCCCGTGCCCGGTGCGGTGGATGAAGTACTCGCCGTAGCCGGCGTCGGTGATCACCTTGCGCGCCACGCGGTCGATCTCCTGGCACTCCACCCCGGGGCGCACCGCCTCGAATCCGGCCTGCTGGGCGGCACGGACGACCTCGAACACCTCCAGCTCGTCCTCGCTGGGCTCCCCGACGTGGACGGTGCGCGTGATGTCCGACTCGTAGCCGTGCTTGGCGCCGCCGAAGTCCATCACGACCATGTCGCCGCGCTCGACCACGCGATCGCTCATCTCGTGGTGCGGGTTCGCTCCGTTGGGGCCGGACCCGACGACCGTGAAGTCGACACGCGAGTGTCCATGCTCACGCAACAGCCTGGCCAGGTCTGCGGCGATCTCGCGTTCGCGCCTCCCCTCGAACCGTGACCGGATGATCTCCTCGAAGCAGCCGTCGACGGCCCGCCCGGCGGCGGTCAGGCGCTCGAGCTCGTCGGCGTCCTTGATCGCGCGCAGCATCGGGAGCGCGTCGGTCATCGACACGAAGCCCGCTTGCGGGAGCGCGCCCTGCAACCCGAGCAACTGCATGGCCCAGGCCGAGTCGGAGATCGCGTAGCGCCCGCCCCCATCAAGCAGGCCGGCCGCCGCCCGGTATGGGTCCTCGCCGTCGGACCAGTCCTTCAGGGCGATCGCGGCCACGCCGGGAGCCGATTCGGCGCCCGAGCGCTCCAGCGAAGGCACGAACATGACCGGGTCACGCGCGATGTTGATCACGAGCACGCTGATCCGCTCGGAGATCATCGGCGCGTAGCCGGTGAAGTACACGAGGTCGGGACCGGGCGCGACCAGCAGCCCGGCGAGGCCCGCCTCGCGCGCCTGCTCGGCCGCACGCGTCATCCGGTGCGCGAAGTCCTCGCTGGTGAACGGCGCGGGCGTGCTCATCGGCACCGGCAGAGTACCTGTCCGCGCATCGCCGCCCCGGCGTCAGTACTCGCCCGGGGGCGGCACGTTCGGGGGACCCTGCGATGACATCGGCGGCGGTCCGCCGTAGGGCGGCCCCCCGGGAGGCGGCTGCCGGCGGTTGCGCCCCACCATGAACATGACGAGCCCGACAACGATCGCCCCAAGCGCGATCAGCGCCCACCCCCACCACTCCAACCCGCTACTGCCGGACGTCTCCGTGCCGGTGGTGTGCGGCGTCACCTCCACCGTCGTCGTTCGTTCCGTGACCGATGTCGCGTTGCGGGTGCTCGTCTCGGTCACCGTGGTCGTCTTCGGCGGCTCGGTCACCGTCCGCGTCTTCGTCGTCGTCTCGGTCGTCGGGGTGGTGGTCGTCGTCGTCGTGTCGGCCACGGGCTCCGCGGTCGCCGTCGACAGGCTCGTGCTCACCTGAGACGCCACGCTCGACGCCACCGACTTAACCGCGCCACCCGAGCCGCACCCCCCGATCAACCACCCGAGCACGACGCCGGCCACGAGCGCTGGCATCAATCTGCGAATCAAGAACACCGAGACCACCTCCGACCTAGAACGCCGTCACCACGAGGACCATCGACGCCACCGAGAGGGCGATGGCGAGTCCCGTCAACCAATTGACCAGCGGCGAGCTCAGCGGCTCGAACGACCCCTGCCGAAGCGCCTCCGCGCCGCGCCGCTGGCGCAGCCCGCCGGCCGCCAGCACCCCCACCGAGAGCAACCCGTACCCGAGCCCGAGCGCCTTGAACGGCCACGTGCTCTCCCGATGCGTGATCTCGGGTAAGAAGCGCCCGACCGCCAGCGCGACCGCGCCGACGGCCACGCCGCTGCGCCACCACGCGAGCCACGTCCGCTCCGCGGCAAGCCAGGTCCGCCGGGTCACATCGCTCGCCTGCGGTGCCGGATCCGCCATGCCGGCGCCAAAGCTAAGACCAGGACCGGCGGCAGACGTCATCTCGATCGGATGACGCGCCACCCCGAACGGCCGGGATAGTGACCCGCATGCGGCAGTTCCTTCGTCGCTACATCCTCGGGGACCGCCGGACGATCGCGGGCACTGTCTACGGGACGATCGTCGTCCTGTCCGTCCTGGCCGCCGGCGCGCGCACCTACCAGCATCATCTCTGGCGGCTCGCCTCGATCGCGGCGATCAGCGCGCTGGTGCTGTGGATCGCGCACGTCTACTCCCACGCGCTGGGCGAGAGCGTCGCCGCCGATCGCCGGCTGGACCTCAAGGAGGTTGGCGAAATCGCGCGCCGGGAGTACTCGATCGTGCTCTCCGCCGTGCTGCCCGTGGCGGCGATCGTGCTCGGCGCGGCCGGCGTCCTGCACGCGTCCACCGCGGTGTTCTGGGCGTTCGCCGTCGGGATCCTCGCGCTCGTCGTGCAGGGCATCCGCTACGCGCGCCTGGAGGACCTCAGCACCCTCGCCACGGTCATCAGCGTGGCCCTCAACCTGGCGCTCGGCCTCGCCATCGTCGCCGTGGAAGCCTTCGTCAGCCACTAACAAACCGCAATGGAAACGACGGCGCCAACCTGGCATGCTCAGCGGCCATGAGCGTCGCCAGCTACGCACAACCAGGTCGCGCACAAACCGCGAGCCTGTTCGGGCGCGTCATGTGGCTCGTCGCCGCCACCGTCGCCGTCGCGACGCTCGGTGTGTACATCGCGCGCAGCTGGGGCGGCCAAGGCTGGTTCATCTTCTGGCTGCTCGGCCTCGGCTGCCTGTTCGGCCTGAACGTGGCCAACTCGCGCGGCAACACCAGTCTCGCTCTCGGCCTGCTGCTGGCGTTCGGCCTGCTGATCGGGTTCAGCGTGTCCGCCACCGTGAACTACTACGCGGCCACCGATCCCACCGCGGTCCGCCAGGCGTTCGGCGCGACGGCGCTGTTCATCGGCGGGCTCGGATCGGCCGGATACGCCATCCGGCGGGACCTCTCCTACCTCTACCGGATCGCGTTCTGGCTCCTGCTCGCGCTGATCATCGCCGGCTTCGTGCTCCTGTTCGTGCATATCCCGGCGGCATACACGGCCTGGACGATCATCGGCCTTGGTGTGTTCGCCCTCTACACCGTGATCGACTTCAACCGGCTACGCCACGCCGGCCAGGACCAGGCGATTCCCCTCGCCGCCTCGATCTTCCTCGACATCCTGAACGTGTTCTTGCTGTTCCTGCAGCTGTTCGGCAACAGGAACTAGCGGGTCGCCATCGAGCGGCGCTCCCCCCGCAGCTTCACACTCAGCTTGATCGCGCGGACCGCGCCGGTCGCGCTCGCCTGCAGGGTGATCCCGACCGCGAGCACGAAGATGCCGGGGATGAACAGCACCTTCGAGCCCAGCATCAGCAGCCCGATCCGCCCCAGCACGTAGGGCGGCGTGCACACCGTGGCCCCGATCGCCCCGGCCACCGCGCTGGTGGTGAGCTTGTCGCGCCGCGACCCCGTCTGCTTGACCCCGATCAACCGCGAGGGCAGCGCCACGTAGCTGACCATCATGACGCCGACGACCACGCTCAGCACGATCCCGAACCAGGGGTGGCCCCACCTCGTCACGATCGTGGTCGCGAAGGCCAGCGCCAACCCGACGACGACCCCTGACACGAGCACCGGCGTCCTGTGGCGGCGCGCCACGGCGAACCCTCGGCCGACCTCGGGCCGCCCGGGCTCGGCGATGGCGAACGCGAACACCGCGTTGAGCGCAAAGCTCACCACAGTCAACCCGACGATCACCAGCCCGATCGGGATCAGGATCGGTCCGCGAACGACGTGAAGCGACTTGCCGTGCAGCACGTGGGCCTTCAGGTCGAACATGGCCAGCCAGATCCACATCGCGGGGAGGATCTGCACGAGCATCAACCGCCAGTTGGACAGGATCAGCCGCAGCCCGTTGAACAGCAGCACGAACGCGCCGACCATGAAGGCCAGCGGCGCGAACTCGCGCCGGCGGCGGCTGATCCGGAGGATCGCCCGTTCTATCTGATCCTCGTCACCCGACTGGATGGCCGACACGAGCGATCGGATCCGCGACCCGAGCGACCGAAAGCCGGTCATCCGACCTCATACCGCCGAGGATCGCTGATCAGGCTGCGCGGCGGCCGGCGCGCGCCGTAGCTCCTCGAGCTGCGCGCGCAACTCACGGTTCTCGCGCTCCAACAGCGCGACGCGCCGGCGCTCGGCCACGAGGTCGGCCGCCAGCCGGCGCAGCGCGGTCCCTATCTGCTCCGACGAAACCTCTTTCACCGTCGCTGAGGCTCGCAGCTGAGCGCGCGCGATCAAGAGAGTCGGCACCCGTCACGTCGGGAAGCTCCCACCACAGTTTTCACGGCTGCGTCGGCACCGAGCCTGGCACACCGGCGGGCACCCGTTAGGCTCGGGTGCCGACACCGTTGCGCCCGCAGTCCGCGCCAACCAGACTGGAGTCACCGGTCCGTCCACACTCCGACTCACCCACAGGAAGGTCGTCATGGGCTCAGTCACATTTCAGACGATCAAGCTCAGCAAGGGCAAGCATCGCTCACCAGACGACGGTGCTTGTGTGATGGAGCTGGCCTCGATGCTCGCAGGCGAGCAGTTCACGGACCACCCGGCCTCGGTGTGTCCGGTGATCTCCGCCCTGATGCGCTCCTACAACGACTCGATCGACGATCGTCGCCGTCAGGACCTCTACGCCTACGCCGCCAAGGTGGTGGGCAGCCGCTCGAGCCTGGCCGTCGAGCGCGCCCGCGCCGAGCGGTTGACGGCTTGGACCCACGAGCGCCGCCCGCCGCGCCGTAGCCGGTGGCTGGTCTCGGGACGCCTTCGCGCCTTCGCACCCGATCCGCCCGTCCACATCCTCGCCGCGCGCGCGGTTCAGGCCATCTCCGCCCACGACGATCGCACGCACGCCGAGGTCCTCTCTCTGGTGGACTCGCTGCTCTCGATCGGCCGGCGGGTTAGGCCGGCCGACATGTCGTGGCTCGACGTCCCGGCGCGCGATCAGCTCGCCGAGCCGCTCGACATTCCCGCGGCGTAAGTAAATCCAGGAGTGTCAGGCCCCGACGGCGACCGACGTCGTCGGGGGCTTGACCTTGAACTGGTGCAGCGAGTCCTCGCCGCGGCCGACGACCCCGTAGCTCGACTCGGGCACCTCGTGCCACGCGCCCGGCAGGTCGCCGATCGGTTCTGACACCACCAGGCGGGCATCGTCTGAGGCCTCCTGGAGGACCTCCCGGTCCGGATAGAGGTCGCGCAGCACGGGCACGCTGCGCGTGAAGAACAGCGACCGCGACCGGCCTTCGCTCGAGTACCGGAAGCACCACATCCGCTCCCCGTCGGTCGTCGCGATCGTTCCCTGGAACGGGAACTTGGAACCCCGGGCGTGACCGACCTCCTCGATCAGCCCGATCGTCCGGGAGATGGCGTCGACCGGATCGTCCTCGAGGCCGAAGCTGAGCGCGAGGTAGAACATCAGCTCGGTGTCGGCCTGTCCGGCGATCAGCGGATATAGCGACTCGTCGACCGCGAGCACGAGGTCGCGCTTCACGGCGTGGTACTCGTCGATGTAGCCGTTGTGCATGAACAGCCACTTGCCGTAGCGGAACGGATGGCAGTTGGTCTGCTGCACGGCCGAGCCGATCGCGGCCCGGAGGTGGGCGAAGAAGTGTCCCGAGCTGATGTGCCCCGAGAGCTCGCGCAGGTTCTGGTCGTTCCACGCCGGCTCGATGCTCCGGAACACGCCCGGGACTTCGTGCTGGTCATACCAGCCGACGCCGAACCCGTCGCCGTTGGTGGCCTCGGCGCCGAGCTTGGAGTGCAGGCTCTGGTCGATCAGCGAGTTGGCCGGCGAGTACAGCGCTGTCTCGAGCAAGATGGGGGCGTGTTCCTAGGCTGTTTCCTGGTGGGATCCTCTAGAGTCGACCTGCAGGC
>AmSFosDRAFT_100255_pt1 | contig 35465 bp, 35 predicted proteins | sample FosCloommunities_FD_10275 | JGI IMG/M metagenome (IMG submission 10275)
GCCTGCAGGTCGACTCTAGAGGATCCCACATCATCGTCGCCGCGTTCGTCAACGGCCTGGCGATCCTGATCTCCGCTTACCGGCCGGCCGTCTGGGACCAATGGGCCGGCGTCGTTTTTGGTCTCGGGTTTCTTTTCGCCACGGTGGTTGGCGCGTACCTGGCGTGGACGATTTTGCGATCAGGAAGAGGGTAGCCGAGCTTCACCTCCCCACCGGGAGAATAGAAGGGCACAATTTGCAGCTGTGCTGCAAATTGTGCCCTGTCTTCAGAGTGGTTGGGTGGCTGCTTCAGCTGGCGAAGGCTCGTGGACGCTCGCGACGGGCCACGCCGGTACGGGTAGCGACGTCGGCGATGGCGTCAGCCACCGCGGGGGCAACGCGGCGGTCGAAGACCGTTGGGATGATGTAATCGGGTCCAAGCTCCTCCGGCCGAATCAGCTCGCTGATCGCGCGGGCGGCGGCAAACTTCATGTCCTGGGTAATCTCGCGCGCCCGACAATCCAGCGCGCCGCGGAACACCCCCGGGAACGCCAGCACGTTGTTGATCTGGTTCGGGTAATCGCTCCGGCCGGTCGCCATCACCCGCACGTAGGGCGCGGCCTCTTCCGGGCTGATCTCGGGAACCGGGTTCGCCAGCGCAAACACGATTGGGTCGCGAGCCATCCGTTTAACGTCGGCGGACGTCAGCACGCCGGGTTGCGACACGCCGATAAAGGCGTCCGCTCCCGCGATCACCTCCGGGAGCTTGCCCTGGCGCCGCCGTCGATTGGTGTTGTCGGCGTACCATTGCTTGACCGAGTTCATGTTCTCGACGCGGCCGGCGTAGATCGCGCCCAGTGAGTCCACCCCAATGACGTCTTTCGCGCCAGCCGACAGCAGCATGCGCGTGACGGCGACGCCGGCCGCGCCGACGCCCGCCACCACCACCGTGCTGTCGGCAAGCTCCTTCCGGGTGATGCGCAGCGCGTTCAGGAGCGCCGCCAGCACCACGATGGCCGTGCCGTGCTGATCGTCGTGAAAGACCGGAATGTCCAGAAGCTCGCGCAGCCGCTCCTCGACGGCGAAGCAGCGGGGCGCCGCGATGTCTTCGAGGTTGATCCCCCCAAACGTCGGGGCGAGCAGCTGAACGGTCCGAACGATCTCGTCGACGTCCTTGGTGGCCAGACAGATCGGAAACGCATCGACTTCGCCAAACTCCTTGAAAAGGAGCGCCTTCCCTTCCATCACCGGCATCGCCGCTTCCGGTCCAATGTCGCCCAATCCGAGCACCGCGCTGCCATCGGTGACAATCGCCACCGTGTTGCCCTTGACGGTCAGATTGAAGGCCGCGCTCGGATCGCGGTGAATCGCCATCGACACCCGAGCCACGCCCGGGGTGTAGGCCATCGTCAGATCGTCGCGCGTCTTCACCGGAATCTTCCCCCGGACCTCGATCTTCCCTCCAAGGTGGCGCAAGAAGGTTCGGTCGGAGAAGTTCACCACGGTCACGTCGGGCACCTGACGAATCCGCTCGACGATCCGGTTGGCGTGCTCGTCGTCGGCGGCGTTCACTGTCACGTCGCGCTCCATGTCGCTGCTGCTCACGTGAACGATGTCGATCGCCCCCACGTCGCCACCGGCGTCGGAGATCGCCGCGGCGATCTGGCTGAACATGCCGATCCGATTGGGGTAGTGGAGCCGCATGGTGATGCTGTAGCTCGCGTTCGGGGTAGGCATTGGGCGTCCTCCTGGAGATCGCCGCGCCGGCTCGTACCTGCCGGTGATACTACCACCGCGACCAGCGTCCGGCAAAGCCACCCCCAAGGCTCCAGGTATAATCGAAAGGAAACCGAGACACCCTCGCGGGCTCGGGACTCGAATGGATCAGGCGATCGAGCGATGCCAAACTTCTTGTCCTATTCCCGATTGTTGTTTGCCGAAAGCGACGTGCGGCACGTCGCCAGCCCGGCCGCCTTTGCCCGCGGAGACGCGCTGCAACGCGACGGCCACGTCCTCGCCGCAAGCATCGCCGGATCAACCCTCCAGGGCTCGGTCCGCGGCACCTGGAGCCGACTGTTCCAGGTGTTGGTCACCCTGCAAGGCGGCCGCTTTAGCGTCACGTGCTCCTGCGATCGCTCGGGCCTCTGTCAGCACGCGGTGGGCCTGCTATTGGAAGCCGTGCGTCAGCCCGACCACCTGCGATCCGAATCCCCCGACTTCCCGCTAACCGGAGATTCGGGTGATCCATCTTTTTCGCCGGGCGACTTCGCCAACTGGTCGACGGACGTCTTAACGATGGAAGTTGCGGCGTCGCTGGACGTGCTTTCAATGGGTCAGCTGCGCGACGTGGCGCGCCAGCGCGGGATCAGTCACAGTCGAGCCAAGAATAAGGCCGAACTCATCGCCCTCCTGGCGCCGCAGCTAGCCAGCCCCGAGGGAATCGCGAATGCCGTGTCCGAGCTCGATCCGGACGAGCGCGTCGCGCTGGACGCGGCCTACCTGGTCGCGACCCGCACGGCCTCACCCCCGGAGACGCTCAGCGAAGCTTATCGGGCGCTTGGCGGTAAGCAGGAGTTGGCGCCACTCGAAGCTTTGACGTCGCGCGGATTGCTGCTGCCTCAGGCAACGCCGGGCTACCGGGGTGGCCTGCTGGTTCTCTCCCGAGTCGTTTCGGCCAACGTGCCCCGGTGGAGTAGCCTGCCGGGGCGGGCGTCGGCGACGTTGCCCCCGGGGCAGCCAGCCCTGATTCGACTCGCCACGCCGCCGCCAGCGGTGACCATCGACGATCTCTTGCTCATCGTTCTCAACGCCATTCGGAAGGGGGTACTCGGCTCGACCGGGCCGACGCTGCCCAACAACGCCTCCTTGTTTTCGGTCGCGCGCTCGGACGACCTGGGAGTCTTTGACGATTCAGCCGATCGACTTGAGCTTTCGGTTCAGGAGCTCGAACGCCTCGTCGCGCAATCTGGATTGGCGCAAAGTGCCATCACCTTCGCGGTAGAAATGCTCTTAACTCTGGGTGTCAGCGAAGGCACGTCGCCCCGGGACCTTCGAGACGATCAGTGGAACGCGCTCAACGCGCTGCCGCCGGCGCGGCGGCTGGCCGCGCTGGCTCAAGCATGTCTGGAAGGGGCCGGCGTGGCCGAGCTCGGTTTCGCCGCCGAACGAAATTGGTGGACCTTTGCACCGGACACGACGATCGAGCGGGTCACCCAGGCAATTCTGGCCGAGGTTCCCCTGCTCCGGGGAGTCGTCGCCCAATTACTCGGTCGGCTCGATCCCGGGCGCTGGCACTCAGTCGCGGAATTGGTGGAGCTCCTCAAAAGATTCGACAAAGTTCCGCAGGTCGGGCTGGGTAACCGATTGCCCGTGCTTTCGGGGATGTCGGCCGGCTTGCCGTACCACCGCATCCAGCGGATCAATGAAGACGACGTGGTGGACCGGCACCGAACGATTGTCGAGGCGATCCTCGCCGGACCGTTGTCCTGGCTGGGGCTGGTGGAGATCCGTTTCGCCCAGGGCCGACCGTCGCAGTTTTCGGTTCGGCCGGCCGCTGGCGTTCTGGCCTTTCGGTCAATTGAGCCCTCCCCGGATCCTCCGTCAAGACTGACGGTTGGCCCCAATCTGGTGGTCCAGGTGCCACCCGGAGCCGATTCGGTCACTCACGCGCTGCTTGCCCGGGCCGGCGAGCTCGTCGAGGCAAGCGTGGGCGGTTTGCGTTACCGGCTGACGGCAGAAACAGTTGCTTCGCTTTTTGAATCGGGAACCACCGGTCCGCAGCTCGAATCATTTCTTGCAGTGCGGTCGGCCTCCGCGCTGCCGGCGGCGGCCCGCGCCACGCTGGATCGCTGGTGGGCCAGCTACGGCAGCGTGCGCCTGTACGATGATGTGGCGTTGCTGGAGCTAGGCGACGATCAGCTCCTGACTGAGCTCCTGGCAACCACGTCACTTCGGGGCGCGTTGGTCCACGCGTTCTCGCCTCGAGTGGTCGCGGTCCACGCCGCGCAGCTGACCGCATTGGCGGCAGAGCTCGACCGCCTGGGCTACACGCCGCGCGTCGTCGAGGACGGCTAAATGAGGCAGTCGGCTAGCTCCGCTTCATTTACCGCCGAGGAGGTACTCGGCCGGTACCAGGCCGCGTCGCTCCAGCAGATGGCCCGCGAGCGCCGCCTCGAGACCAAAAGCAAACCAAAAGACGAGCTCGTGCGGCTGATCGCGCCAACCTTATTTGACACCCGGGAGATTGCTCGCGCCTATGCCGAGCTCGCGCCGGTCGAGCGAGCCCTGGTCGACGAGCTCGTGCTCACGGGTGGCAGCGCCCCCACGAGCCGGCTCCGTCGGCGCCTCGAGCAAATGGGATTGATCGACGTCGAAGCGTCAAAGCAACCGTGGGCCAATCCCGCGAACCGGGGATCGCCCGCCAATCGCGACTCGCGCAAGTTTGCGGATGTGGTAGCTCGCGTTGGCGTGGTTGGGCTGGCTTTCACGACGAATGGTCCAAATGGGGGAATGGTCGAGCTAACTCAGCCAGGGGGTCGACTCTTTATCCCCATCCAGATTCTGCGACACCTGCCCAAGATCGAGCTGGCTATTCCGACGACGAACGAGCCAGCCCGGGTGACCCCGGCGAATCCTACCGCCTTCGTGCGCGATCTAACCAGCGTTCTCAGCTTTGCGGATCGGGAGCCGCTCGCTTTGATCAATAGCGGAGCCCTGGCCAAACGCTACCTGGCCCGCCTGGACGAGCAGCTTCAGGTCCACGAGCCGGTCGGACGCGCGCGTGGCGAGGACGATTTGCCGCGGTTGAGCTTGCTGCGTGCTCTTGGCCAGGAGCTCAAGCTGCTCGAGCCGCGCCTGGGGACCATTGTGGTCGGCGAGCGCGCCGAATCCTTTTTAGAGCAATCGATCGAAAACCGACGTGCCGTCCTCCTGGCGGCCTATCGGAAAACGTCGGTCTGGTGCGAGCTCTTCCACCTTCCTAAAAGTGTGGTTATCCGGGGAGCCGACGGTCGAGAAGCGCCGGAGCTCGTCGTTGGGGCACGGCAGCGGCTCATCGCCGAGGTAGCCAGCTTGCCCGCGGGCGCGTGGGTTGCGCTGGCGGACCTTCAGGATTACCTGAAGCGCCTTGCCTACGATTTTCTCTTGCCGCGCTACGATACCCCGTACTCACTTGGCTACGGAGGCTATGGCGAGGCCACTCCGTATTACGGCTCGAACCCGCTTGGCTGGTCCTTCGAGGTAACAACTGGGATTGACGAAGCCTGGGATCAGGTCGACGGAGGCATGATCGCCGCCGTCGTTCAGGCGCTCGCCAATCTTGGCCTCCTGGATGTGGGTCACGCGAGCGATGGCACGCTCATGGCTTTGCGGGTGACCCCAGAAGGAGCCCGTCTTCTCCGGGGCGAAACCCTTCCCTCCCAGCCCGCTGCCACGCACGTCGTGGTTCAGCCCAATTTCCAGATCTTCGCGTTTCCCCCAACTCCCGACAGCATTCTCTTCCGACTGGACCGCGTTGCCGAGCGCGTGCGCACCGACCAGGCGGTCGAGTATCGACTGAGCCGGCAATCGATCTTCCGGGGCGAAAAGCACGGGCTCAGCCCGCGCGAAACGCTCGATTTTATCGAGCGGATCAGCGCGGTCCCACTTCCCCAGAACGTTCGTAAGAGCGTCGAGGACTGGGGAGCCCAGCGCGATCGCGTCGTGGTTCGACGGGGCAGCTCGCTGATTCACGTGGCCGATTCGGCGACGCTCGACAACCTGTTCGCGGACGCGGCAGTTGCCCCGTTGCTCCAGCGCCGAGTTGCGCCAACCGCGGCGTTGGTGCCCTTCGAGCGGCTTCGCCCGCTTCACCGAATCCTACTGGAGAAATCCTACCTGCCAGCGGTGGTCAGCGGTGAGGAGCTCCCGACGACACCCGCGTACGAGGTAGCCGCCTCCGGCGAGATTGACTTTCGCCACCGACTGCCAAGCATCTTCGTTCTTGGCACGCTGAAAGACTTCGTGGAGACCACCGACGGGATAACTCGCCTCACCGCAGCAGGCCTGCGTCGGGCCGCCCGGACCGGCCTGACCGCCGAAGGGGTGCGAAGCGCCCTGGAACGCTTCAACCAAGGTCCATTACCAGCCGACGTTGGTGAGCTCGTCGCGCGGTGGACCAGAGACTGGGGAAAAGGAGCGCTCGCCGAGGTAACTCTGCTCCAGGTAGAGAGCCCCGAGATTCTGGGTGAGCTGCTGGCCGATCCCGAGCTACGCGGAAAGCTCCAGGCAATTCCCGGAGCACCCGCACTGCTCACCGTGCGACCGGGCCATGCCGAGGAGGTCCGCCGCATCCTCACCGCCCGCGGAATGGAGCTACGCGACGGCCTGGGACGGTAAACCGACTTCTTATAACTCGCTCCGATCCTCGATTTCCCAGGCATGGTCAAGCACGTGCCAGGCGATGCGGCGCGCGGCGTAACGGGGCTGCCAGCCGACTTCGGCGGCAGACTCGGCCGCGGTCGCCTGGCGGATCGCACCGAGGATGCCCTCGCGCAGCGCCGCGACTGCGGCAGTATCACCAACGGACGGCTTGCGCTGGCGAACGCCAAGCTTGTGAGCGTAAGCGGTTTCGGCCCCAAGAACGTGCTCGAAGACGGCGTCGCGATCGCGCCCGCCGCCGCGCGGCCCCTTGCGCAATGTAGCTGACGCCCTTGCGACAACCCGATCGAGAACCTGCCAGCTGGCGGCAAGCAAGGAGACCAGGCGCTGGGCTTCATTGTCGGTCAACGGCTGGTTTTCGATCGACGCCATTCGGTCGGGCGCGCCAAAGTCGGTCGTCGCCGTTCCCGGTAAGCGCTCGACGACCTCGAAGGTCGTCGTCGGCTTTGGAGGAAAGTCCAGTCCGGCAATCTCGGGGACCGCGTCGTAGCGAGGGGCGTACTCGGCCAACGCCTGGAGCGCCTGCTCCTCGGTCTTCCCCGACCGGCACCAGCCGGGCCACTCGAGCGCGCTGGCAAAGACCCGCTTTTTGCCAATTTCGAGAACGACCAGCGTGTGGTCAATCTGCTGGCTGGGGCTCGTCACATCCACGCTCCGAAGCAATCAGGCTGATTTTAGCACCGCAGCCGACCCGGCAACGAGCGCGATGCCGACGAGGTTTCAAAATGGATCGGGTGAAGTGGGTCTCATCAAACGCTATACTCACGGGTGACGACCTTACCCACGGGAGAAGGAAGATGAGTAGGCCTGCTCCGCCTTCGTGGCCACCGGCGCTAACTGAGGAACAGGAAAACGAGCTTTTCATGCTCTTTCTCGAAGACGACACCGAGGATGCACCCTGGATGGTTATGGGAGACCTGCAATTCTGGTCGGCAGCCAGCTTCGCGCAGAGCTTGCGTAGCTATGCGCATCAGAACCAGCGGCCCTGGTATGTAGCGAGCATGCTGCCAATCCAGTTTACCGTCCCGGGCTCTGGGATAAGGAAAGTTGTGGCTCCGGATACCTTTGTCGCATTCGTCACCGACCGGGTTCGCAGCTCCTATGACGTCGAAGTCGAGGGGAAGTTTCCCTCCTTTGTGCTTGAGGTCGTCTCACCATCAAGTGTAGAGCGCGATCAAGTCGAGAAGCGTGACGCGTACGAGTTGCTGGGCGCACAGGAATACGCTCTCTTTACGCCCCGACTGGATGCACCATCAAGCCTGGAAGGCTTCCGTCGTGGTCACGCTGGTGGCTTTGAGCCCTGGTTACCAAGTGGCCCTGGTCGCCTCACGAGCGAGGTGCTTGGCCTCCACCTGATCGTTCAGGGGTCCCTACTGCGAGCTCAATCTCTCGATGGACGCCTTCTCCCGACATTGGAGGAAGCCGAGCTCGACCGGGCGCGGGAAGCTGAGGCGCGTCGGGACGCCGAGTTGGCCAGGGCGCGAGAAGCTGATGCGCGGAAGGAATCCGAGCTAGCTCGAACCCGCGAAGCCGAGGCACGCCAGAGTGCCGAGGCAGAAGTCGAGCGCCTCCGGGCTGAGCTCGCGCGTTTGCGGAAGCCGGACCGCTAGGAGGATCGGATGCTGCATCCAGCACCCGGGGTGCATCGGCCGACCATTCTGGGCACGCGGTCCATGGTAGCCAGCACGCATTACCTGGCGAGCGAGGCCGGGGCGCGGGTTTTCGCGCTGGGCGGCAACGCGATCGACGCGGGAGTGGCGACCGGGCTAGCCCTAGCGGTCGTTTTGCCGCAGCGAGTCAACCTGGCCGGGGTGGCGCCGATCTTGATCCGAGCGGCCAATGGCGCCACAGCGAACATCGTCGGGCTGGGACCGTGGCCGCGCCAGGCCACGCTGGAGCTTGTGCGCCAGAAGTGGGGTGGCGACCTGCCCGAGGGAATCGCGCGCACGGTCGTGCCGGCCGCGCTCTCGGCCTACCTTATCGCGCTGGAGCGCTTCGGCACGTTACCATTCGCCACCGTGTCGGCGCCAGCCCGGGAGCTAGCCGCCCGCGGGTTCGTCGTGGGACCAACCCTCAACGCCGCCATCGCTGCCGAGCGGGACAAGCTCGCCGGCTGGTCGACCAGTCGCCAGGTCTTTTTGCCGGCGGGTCAGGTCCCGCGGGTCGGCGCCATCTTGCGCCAGAGCGAGCTAGCTCACCTGTTCGATCTACTAACCGAGGCCGAAGCCGTCGCGGCGCCGCGAGGACGGGAAGCCGGGCTGCGCGCCGCGCACGACCGGTTCTACCGAGGCGACATTGCCGAGACCATTGCCCGCTTCGTTCAGAGCGAGGGCGGCCTGCTCGACCAGGACGATCTCGCGGCGTTCCAGGCGCCGGTGGACGAGCCCACTCAGATCAGCCTGCGCAACGGCTACGACGTTTTGGAGTGTGGACCCTGGTCCCAAGGACCGGTGCTGCTGCAGGCATTGCGGCTGCTCGAATACTTTGGTCCCGAGGTGTTCGATCCGTTCGACGTCGACGCCACCCATACCCGCCTGGAGGCGCTTAAGCTCGCCTTCGCCGACCGCGAAGCCTACTACGGCGATCCCAGGTTCGTCGACGTGCCGCTCGCCGGCCTGCTCAGTCGCGAGTACGCGGCCGAACGGCGCCAGCAAATCGATCCGCAAATAGCGGCACCGGGGCTACCCCGGCCCGGTAATCCCTGGTTGGCTCAGGGCCAACCAGGTCACGAGACACCCGACATCGCCGTCGAGGCGAGCCGCGGCCTCGGCGCTTCGGACACCACGTACGTTGCCGCCGGGGACGCGGCAGGCAATGTGTTTTCGGCGACGCCGTCGGACCCGGCGTTCTGGAGTCCGCTGGCGCCGGGTCTCGGTATCAGCATCTCGGCGCGCGGCTCGCAGACCTGGCTGGACGAGCGCCACGCGTCCAGCTTGCAGCCGGGGAAGCGCCCCCGGCTGACGCCGAATCCCGCGATCGTGCTGCGCGATGGTCAGCCGGTGCTCGCGCTGGGCACGCCGGGCGGCGACGTTCAATGCCAGGCGATGCTCCAGGTGCTCGGCCTCATTCTCAACGCTGGCTGGGAGGTGCAGGAGGCCATTGAGGCGCCGCGCGCCGCCAGCTACTCCGCGCCAAGCTCGTTCTGGCCGCACCAGGCCGAGCCGGGGATCGTGCGCGCCGAATCGCGCCTGGACGCCGAGGTGATCGAGGGATTGCGCCAGCGCGGCCACACCGTGGTGGAGTGGCCAGCCTGGATTGCCGAGGCCGGCTCGGTCTGTGCCGTGCAGTTCGCCGAGAACGGCGTGCTGCGCGGCGGCGCCGACCCTCGGCGCGAGGCGTACGCGATTGGCTGGTAACTGGGTATTAGCCTTTTATCCCAACACCCACCAGCCCTTGAACGATGTAGCGCTGCAGGGCGAAGTAGACCACGATGGGCGGGATACTCATGAGCGTGGTCGCGCCAAAGATCAAGGGGAAATCGGCAATCGTCTCGGCCTGCCGCTGGGTGAGCCCGTAGATGAGCCTCTGGACGGTCAGGGCGATTGGCGTGATGTCTTTGTTGCCGCCGACGAAGATGAGCGGGCCCAAATAGTCGTTCCAGATCCCAATGAAAACCAGCAGCGAGAGCGCGGTCAGGGCCGGCCGGAGCATCGGCACGTACACTTGCAGGATAATTCGGAGCGTCCCGGCTCCGTCGACCAGCGCGGCTTCTTCGTACTCGCCGGGGATCATCTCGTAGTTTTGCTTGATCAAAAACAGCGCCAGCACGTTCACCATGCCCAGGATGAAAAGGGCCGGCCAGGTATTCACGAAGCCGCTACCGCCCTGGCCGAGCAGATCGTTCCCGCCAATCAGCGGCCAGCGAGCGAGCATCACGTAGAGTGGCAACAAGAGCAAGATGTCCGGCACCATCAGACCGGAGAGCAAAAACAGAAAGAGGGCGTTCTTCCCCGGAAAGCGCAGGCGGGCGAACACATATCCGCCAAAAATGGAGATAATCAGCATCCAGACCAGATACCATGCTTCCCGCAATCCGGTGGTGAGCATTGCCTGATAAATGCAACCCTGGGAGCAGTCGAGAAGCACCGGGACGTAGTTGCGCAGGTCGAAGAAATCCGGAATCGGAAAAAACGACGTTCGGTAGTACTGCGCGGTGGAGGTAAACGTCGCGCTCACCATGAAGAGTAGCGGATACAGGATGACCAGACTCGTCGTGGTGAGAATGACGTAGATCAGGGCGCTGAACGGGAACGAGCGTCGCATCGAGTTGCCTCACGTCGAGGCCGACCAGGATCGGCCCGGGATCAGTATTTCACGCGAAAAACGCGCAGGTTCGTCGCGCTCAGCGCCAGCAAAACAACCAGCAAGATCACCGATTGGGCGGTGGCCAGGCCCATCGTCAGGTTGCCGAAGGCATCGCTGTAAATGCTGTAGACCATGGTCCGGGTGGAGTTTTCTGGCCCGCCGAAGGTGAGCACCAGCGGTGCCTCCCACATCTGCAACGCGCCGACGCACTGGGTGACGAAAACAAAGAGGGTGATCGGCGCCAGCTGGGGGATCGTGACGTGCCGAAAGCTCTGCCGGCGGTCGGCACCGTCGACCCGAGCGGCCTCGTACAGCACCGGATCGATCGATTGCAGGCCGGCCAGAAAAAAGATGACGACGACGCCAACGCCGCGCCACACCGCAAACAGCGAGATCCAGAAAGGTGTCCAGAAGGTGCTCTGGGTCCAGATCACCGGCTTGAGCCCAACCAGACCGATGATGCTGTTGAAGACGCCATTTTCGCCCGGATACAGAAAGATGACCAGCGTTTGCGCCATCACGGCGCCGGAGATCACCACCGGCAGGTACCAGATCGTCCGGTAGAGGCCCCGCCCCTTGATCTTCTCGTTGAGCAACAGCGCGATCGTTAGTCCAATCGCCATGTTGAGCACGAGCACTGCCACCCCCAGGGTGACCGTGACCTGAATGACCTTGTGGTAGTAAGGGTCGGTGAAGATCTGGACGTAGTTTTTCAATCCGACAAACGTCGGCGGCCACTCGACGACGTTGTATTCGGTGAAGCTGATGACCGCGAGCACCAGCATGGGGATCCAGGTAAAGATGATGAAGTAGACCAGCATAGGGGTCAAGATCGCGTAGGCGACGAGCGGGTGCCGGTGGCGCCAGCGCCAGGTGGCAAAACGCTCCGACCAGGTGGGAGTCGGCCGGGCGGCGGCGCCAACCGCGCGACCGCTGGTTTCCATCTTCACAATCCCGTCCCCAAACGTCAGGTATTGGGCGTTGGCGAAGCCGGGCTCGCTGGGGCGAGCCCGGCTTCGCCAACCCGGTCAGTCAGCTTAGGAGATCAGCCCGGTAACGGTCTTCTGGAGCTGATCGAGCTGCGGCTGGATCGGGTCGTTACCCTGGAGAATCTTCCCGAGCGTGTCACCCCAGGCAACCCAAACCTTGTCGGGATTCTTGGCGTACGGAGGAACCGGGTGAACGTCCTCGCCGGCCAGAATGTTCGCAAAGGTTTGGATCGAATCCTGAATCGAGACGCCCTTGTACGTGGTGTACGCCGGGAGCTTGGTGAAGTTCGGATCGGTAAGCACCGCCCGGGTCGTGGGCAGTCGCTGGCCGAGCAGATTCCCCACCTGCTTTTGAGTCTCTGGGTCAGCCATAAACGCTTCGAACTTCAGCGCGCCTTGCAGAGCCTTGGCTTTCTTCAGCGGGGAGTAGACCTCGTTTCCGAGGACGACGTTGCCGCTGACAGCCGCGTTCTGACGCGGCAGCGGGTGGAAAATCGACTCGGCCTTGCCATCGATCGCGTTGTAGATATTCCAGGTTGCCGAGGCCTGATACACCGCTTTGTCTTGCCACAGATAAGCGTACAGCTTGCCTTCGTCGTCGCTGAAGCTGTTGCCCGGATCGGCGGTCTTGAACAGCGTGCGCGTCAGCTCGTAGGCTGGCTCGTTGCCGGTATCGTTCATCATCGCCAGGGTTCCATCGTCGTCGCCCATGGGATGACCCGTCTGATTGACCCAGGGAATCGTCCGCAAGACGGCGCCGTAAATCCGGCTGGGCGCCGGACCGTACAGGTTGAAGCCAACGAACTTGTTCGAGGCCGCCTGGCCCGCCTTATAGGCCTGCTGGGAATTCGCAATCAGCTCTTGCCAGGTTTGGGGTGGCTTCGTCGGATCGAGGCCGGCTAGCTTGGCCGTTCGGATGTTGGTCTCCAACGCGAAGGGCGAGGTGAAGATCGGGACACCATACAGCTGGCCCTTGAAGATCGAGCCCTTCACCGGACCGGGCGCGAACAGGTCCGCGTTGAGACCGGCATCGGCCACGGAGGCGAAGGCGCCGAGCGCCGCGAATTCGTGGACGAAGGCCTCACCGGTCGTGATCTCCGGGACGGTCCCGCCCGCGATTGACGTGAGAACTGCCGTCCGGAGGGGCTGGTCCCAACCGTGGTCTTCCGCCTTGATCGTAATGCCCGGGTTCTTGCCCTGGAAGGTCTTGATGCACCATTGGGCCCACTGACCCCCGGGGGTCGTTACGTCGGCGTTGGCCATCGAGCCCGCCCAAACAACTACAGTCTGAGCGGCGCCCGGCGCCGGGGCAGCCTGCGCGGCGGGTGCAGTCGTTGGCGCTGCGGTCGGCGCGGTCGTCGGAGCCGCAGCGGGAGCAGTTGTTGGAGCTGCCGCCGTGGTCGCCGTTGGCGCGGCTGGGGCGGCCGGCGCCGTCGTGGGTGCCGCCGCTGGCGCGGTCGTGGGTGCTGCTGCCGGGGCCGCCGGGGCTGCCGGGGCCGCCGTTGGCGAGGCGGCTGGCGCGCTGGAACACGCCGCCAGAAGCGCCGCTCCGATGCCGACGGCGAAACCTCCCAGAATCCCGCGCCGCGTGATGCGCTTACCGTTCATCTCGAGTGACCTCCCATGAATCCTTTTCTCGATCGTGTGGCCGCGTCGTCGTGACCGCTCGGGCCCTGGCGCCATTCAAATGTACAATACAAAGTGTCGTACCGGCCAACAATTGTAATTCGGCCAAAAAAGCGCCATGATTCAGACATCGGTCAGACATCACGGGTGCGCGCATGATTGATCGGGACAGTTTTGATAGCCAGATCCACGACGCGATGGCCCACCTCTACGACTTTCAATTCCTGGCGCGCTCGGCGGTTGCCGAGCGCCTCGGGCTGCGCGACGTCCGCGGTGGGGGAACGTCGCTCCATCGGTTGCTGGTCGATGCGATCGAGCGGCTGAAGCCACCTCGCGACGTCGCCGCCGACGCGGTTGCCTGGAAAGTCTACCGCTACCTTCAGTTGCGCTACGTTCGCTCGCTAAGCGCGAGCGCGGTGGCCGGCGAGCTCGGGTTGAGCACCCGTCAGGCCCAGCGGGTGCAATCGGCCGCGATTGCCTCGCTGACCTCAATTCTCTGGGAGGTTGGCCAGCCGGCCGGGGCAGCACCCGTGAGCCGCGAGTCTGCTACCGCCGTCGACCGGCCCGCCGACGACTGGTCGGACCTGTTGCTCGAAGTCGAGCTAACCGCAGTGCTCGCGGGCGATTCCGGAGACGTCGAGGCCTTTCCAACCATCTTGCGGGGCGCCCTCGAAACCGTTTCGCCGATGGTTATCTCCCGCAAGTTGACGATCGAGCTAAGCCTGGACGACGAGCTCGACCGGCGCATCGCGCCCCGCGATCTGGTGCGGCCAGCGCTCGTTCAGCTCGTCCTCGGCGCGGTCGATTTGGCCGGTGCCAACCTCCTGACGGTTCGAGCAACCGCCGACGTGAACGGTGGCCGCGTGGAGCTGACCGCGGAGACGCCGGTTAGCCCGCCGCTTGCCGAGCGCGCCGCGGACCTCGATCGGCGCATCCGGGTTGCGCGAGGCCTCCTGGGACGATTGGGTGGTGACGTCGCGCTGAGCTGGGAGCCCCGGCCGCGGATCGTCGCCTGGCTGCCTTTGGCGCTGGCGCCAACCGTGCTGGTCGTCGAAGACAATCCGGAGGTCGTTCAGCTGTTTCGCCGCTACCTCAGCGGGTCGGCTTTTCACCTGATCAGCGCCACGAATGGCCTGTCGGCGCTCGACGTCGCCACAACCGTTCAACCGGCCATCATCACGCTCGACCTGTTACTTCCCCACCGCGACGGCTGGGAGCTTCTCCAGGCGCTGAAGGTCCATCCGACGACTAAACACATTCCGGCGATCGTCTGCTCGGTCCTGCGCGAGCGCGAGCTGGCGCTGGCGCTGGGCGCCGCCGACTTTATCGAAAAGCCGGTGACTCAGCATACGTTTCTGAGCTCGCTACGTCGCTTCGCGCCAGTTCCGCCGCGGCCGGCTCCTCCGACGTAGGCTCCCCCGGACTAGCGGCGACGTCGAGCGCCGTGTCGGCCGCGCCAACTGCGCCAGCCAGGGCGCTTAACGTGTAGCGAATGCAGTCGAGCAGACAGGTGGCGGGGATGCCGCCCGGTCCGAGCGCAATCAATCCGTCGCTCCCGAGCGGCTTCACGTCGAGCGCTTTCGCCGAAACCGCGACAATCGGGGTTTCGCCAAGCTCGGGATGGCTGCGGATGGCCTCGATCAAGGTGTAACCATCCACCTCCGGCATGATCAGGTCGACGAAGATGGCGTCCGGCCGCTCTATCTCGACGAGGCGAAGCGCGTCGGCGCCGCCGTTGACCGTTTTGACGTGATAACCGCGGCTCACCGAGCGAATCATCCGGGCCAGGAGACGTGCGGCGTCGGGATCGTCGTCGACGACGAGGAAGCGCTTGCGCGATTCGCCGAGCGCGTCGAGAACCTGGCTCACGCACTCCCGGCCGATGGGCTTGACGACGTAGTCGGCGACGTCCAGCCGCTCGGCCAGCGAGTGATGGGTGCTGGTCAAGCCACACGCAATCACCGGCACGCCAGGACGACGGACCTGGACCGCCAGGGCGCGGCGGTGAGCGGTGAGGCCGTCTGGAGCCACGACGACCGCTCCGGCCAGATCGGCGCTCGGGGGAAGCACGGATAGAGCGGCGGCATCCCGCACCGAGACAATCGCGAAATCGTCAAGGTAGCGCTCGAATAGACGCACGACGGTCGCATCCTCGGTCACCAGCGCCAGCGCCTGGCGCTCGCCGAGCGGCTCGCGCAAGCGCGCCCAGGTGTCCCAGGGTCGGGGCACGCCCATATCCGGCACGTTGGAGCCACGCGGAATCGTGAAGGTGAACCTGGTGCCTTCGCCCTTCAGACTGGTAACCCAGATCGATCCGCCGTGCATCTCGACGAAGCGCTTACTCACGGCCAATCCAACTCCCCCACCGCCACTCCGTCGGCGCGGATCGTTCCCCTGCCAGAACTCGTCGAAGATGCGGGGTAGATCCTCGGCGACGATCCCGGTTCCGGTGTCGGCGACGGAGATGACGTAGTCCCGCTCGTCCAGCTCGGCGCTCACCGTCGCGCCTCCGCGCTCGGTAAAGCGCACCGCGTTGCTCAGAAGATTGATCAAAATCTGGCGTAGCCGCGTCCGGTCGGCGAAGATCGGCGGCAGCGTCGAAGCGACGTCGGCCCGCAGCTGCAATCCCTTTTGCGCGAAGAGAATCTGGACCGTTTCCATCGCCTCGGCAACCACGTCGGCCAATCGAATCTGGTCGCGGTGCAACGCCATCCGGCCGGCTTCGATCTGTCCCAGGTCGAGAATATCGTCGACGAGGTCCGACAGGTGCCGGGCGCTCCGGTAGATCGCCAGCGCGTCGTCGCGATAAGCCGGTGGTAGAACCTGACCCTGGTAGGACTGCGGCGCGGTGACCATCATCTCGCTGAACCCGATGATCAGGTTGAGGGGCGTGCGCAGCTCGTGGCTCACGTTCACAGCAAACTCGGATTTCAGCTGTCGCGCCTGATTGGCGGCCCGCCTGGCCCGGTCGAGCTCGTGATTGACTTGATCCAGGCGATCGAGGGTCTCATTGAGGCTCTTCAGCGTGCGGTTAAGCTCGCCCTGCCGGTCCATCAAGAGCTGATTGGCGGTTCTCACTCCCAGGTAGCTCGACCACGACCAGCGCAAGGCGACGAGGAGCGGTCGGAAGGCCAGCCAGCTGAGGCCGGCCGCGACCCAGTATAGCGACGCCAGACTCCCGCGCAAGCCGGGAGACAGACCGAGATCGGAGAAGGGAGCAGCCGTGATGAGAGCCAGGCTGGCCGCGGTAGCGAGGGCTAGCCCGAGGTACGGACCTCCGAGGAAGCCGGCGACCAGGATCAGCACCGTGACCCAGGGGAGGGCCACGGACGCAGGAACGTTGCCGATGCCCAGAACGAGCACAACGGCCAGACCGGACAGCAGAATGCCGATGGCCGCGCGTGGCTGCGGCTCGCTCAGGAGATAGACCGCGACGCCGACCACAATCACGACCAGGATCGCGCCGATCGCGGCACTGCTCACGTCGCCAAAGACCAGGGGAACGAGCGGCGCGCTGACGATCCCAATCGCAAACAGGGCAAACGCCACCTGCTGCAAGGTCGCCCGCCGTAGATCGAGCAAGCCGCTGTCGTGCCAGAGATCGTCAAAAGCCGCCGTGGTCGAGTCACGCATGAGGACCTCCGATTCGAGCAGCCTTTATGATAACGCCCAGGCAAATTTACATCGATTCTCGTCGAGGATGCGACCTTCCCACATCCACGCTGAGCCGGGCGGCAAGATCGACGCGCTCGCGCGGCAGGCGCTGGTCGATCGGCAGATCGTGCTTGTGCTCGAAAGCCCGGCTAACGCGCATCTCGTGGAAGCCGGTGCGCCTGGCACCGGGCGGCGGGTTTACCTACTCATCGAACGAGGATGTATCTACCTCAAGTTTCTCGACGTCGATGTGAGAATAATTCAAGGTCGCCGGGAGAGTCACGGCGAACCCAACGGGGAACGATTCCGAGGTTATGAAACCATCCTCGTGTTTGAAGTCACTGGCGTACCTATACTCTAGTCGAACATTGACGACCGCGGTACCGCTCGCGTGAATCAATCCGTGGCCTATGGCGACATTGTCAACGTCGACGCCGTGTACTAATTCAATGTACGTGTGTGTGGACAGTCGATCGAGGTCCGACACTGTGTTTTCAGTCATGTACTGAAGCAGGGCCTCTTCAAGCCCGTCGATCTCAATCGATTTTCTTTTTGGTGGATTCGCTACCACGAGCCGGAAGGTCGTGTTAGGAAGAGTCCGCACATAATTGGCTACGGAAGTTAGGTCGCGCCGACGCCGCCTGAGCGATTCGGCTGTCGCAACCTCGACGACAATTGTCTCGTCTCCCCGAGTTGCGACCAGATCGACCGTGTGACCGTTGACCTTTTGGTGCCGTTCCACGTGATAGCCCTTCGACTGCCACTCTTCCTGCAATTCATCGAGCGTCGACTGCTCGATGTAGCCACTCAAGCTTGGGTTGGCCATCCCACCTCCATCACACCCGCTGTCCGCCGAGGGTTAGCTGAAACCTGTCCAGTAGGCCAATTTCGATGTAAACAACGTGCTGAATGACTGCTCTCGACAGCAACTCGATCAGCCTGGTTTGGTCAACGTTCTCCCCTACGACGAACTCGTAATTGTCTGACTCAATGGCAATCTTGACTGCAAGCCGAGAGACAATCTGCGAGTCGTCTTGGTAGGCGATCCCTTGAAGGGCGTCCACAATCGGCTTGCTCAGGTTGTCCACGTCGACGGTACTCTGTCCCTTGGCATTGTACGACTTTGGCTGGAGAGTCGATATGACAACCCGAGGATCCGTCAAGTTGCCGTCCTGCGAGATTCGTTACCGGACCGAAAAGTGTTGGCTCCTACCATCGGGCAAGCAACCAGCCCCCGCCACAAATGCCCGTCGAAAACCGGCAGGGTCAAGCCGAGTATGGACACCTTTGCTACTTGATACGAGAATGGCACGTACAGTCTATCAATGACCGGATCCGACAGCTGCGAGGCGTCTGATGGCGAAGGTGAGATCGAGCCTGATCAGAGTGCGCTTGCGCACCAAGAACCAGCTAACCTTTCCCGAGTCAATTGCGAAAAGGCTCGGTGTTGGACCGGGCGATCAACTACTGTTCGATTATGACGAAAACGAACCGACGATTGTGCATTTGCGACCAGTCCGTCGGAGCTACGCTGGCATCGCTGCGGGAACACTTGGGACACCCGAAGAATTAGTGGACTATCTCAAGCGCGAACGGGAAGCGTGGGGCAGTCATTAGTCGGACAGCGCTCGCTCCAGGAGCTGCAGGGCGGCCAGGGCGAAGGCGGCCATGTTCTGGCGGCGGTCGGTCTGGCCCGTTTCGAGCACCTGGGTGCGCTCGACTGGACCAGACACGGCCAGCGCGGCGTGGCCGGGGGCGTCGCCGTAGCGATTACCGGTTGGGCCGGCTGCCCCCGTCTCGGCAACGCCCCAGGTAGCGCCCAGGCGCTCGCGGATTGATTTTGCCAGCTGCACCGTGTGAGGTACGGTGGCCGAGCGATGCGTAGCCAGGTCTTCAGGCGTCATCCCAGCTAGACGCGCCTTGCCCTCGCCGGTGTAGACGACCACGCCACCTTTGAAATAGGCCGACGCTCCAGCCACGCCAAGGAGCGCCGCCGAGATCAGCCCGCCCGCGGCGGACTCGCCCACCGCAACAGATTCGTGGCGGTCGACGAGACAGCGCGCGATGGTCTCGGCTACTCGATCGATCTCGGACATCATTCTTTGTCTCCCCTTGTCGAGGTAGCGCGAGAGCCGGGCATCGGGCCGCGATCAGTCGCCCGGGTCTTGCAGGTCGGGATTGGGGTACTGGTCGTGCGAAGGTGGGAGGACGAATCGTGGCGGCGCCGTCGCGCCAGCCCCAACGTTCGGTCCGCCGAAGGTCAACGGCGCGTTCGGATCGGACCAGCGCGTCGTGCCGTCAGAAAAAACGAAGTAAAACCAGTGATTCCCGGTCGCCAACGTCGTGGTGTACGCGAACTGAGCGCCTGCCAAAAAACTACCGCCAGTCTGGGTCAGGGGAAAGGCGGTTCCGTCGATGTACACGTTTGCCACGGTCGGCGCATTGCCATTCGAGTTCGTGTACGTCGTCTGGAAGGTAAAGTTGGTCGTCGACGTGCCCGTGGAGGGGGTAACCGACGAGCGCACGAGCACGATCGGCGTGACCGTCGGCGCCTGCGCCCTGCAAGATGACTGGCCCGCTGCCGTCGTCAAAACGCATTCGGTAGTAGTGTTGGCCAACGCCCAGGGCCGGGGAGGTGTAGGTATAGATGGCTCCGGCCGAGTAGTTATACGGCGGCGGTCCGCTCGGCTGCATGGTCGAAGGCTGCCCGTCGATGTCAACCTCCGTCGTCAGCGCCCGATTCAGGATCGAGGCGTAGCGCACTGAGTAGGTGGTTGGTTGCGGAAGTCCGGTATTTGGCGACGCGCTCTCTCCATCAATGGTAAAGGTCCCAACCGTGGGCCCGTTGTAGACGTTGCCATTGTTGAAGGGAATAGTAACGGTCGTTCCGCGCGCGTCCGAGAAAGAAAAGCTGTAGACGTGATTGCCTAGACCCAGGGTTGTCGTATAAACGTAGGACTCGTTTTTTCCGCTTGGCCCGTTGTCCAACATGGGGAAGGCCACGCCATCGATATTCACGTTAGCGACGCTCGGGGGATTCGAGAGCGAATACAGCACAGCAAACTGAAAGAGCGTGCGGGGCGTGCCGAAGTCGGGTGACAGAGTCGTCGTTGGACCCGGCGGAATCCCCGGATTACCCACGTAGTTGGGCGTGGGAACCTGAATCGCCGACGGAAAGGGAAGCGCCTTGAGGATCAACGGCGCTTGAGGGGTTTGCGAGAAGTTAAAGAAGATGAGTCATCACCAGCCTCCCAGCCATACGATAGGTCGGTGCCATTATACCTGCCGTGACCGATGCTGTGGGGCGAATCTGTCGCCAGAATTACCCAAACGGTTGCGTTCCCCTGGCGGTAGGGTTATCCTGACGCGGCGGGCGTGGTCGAGTCGACACGTCGTCAATATTCGTCGTAACAATGGCGTCGCCCGCGCGTTAGCTTGCTGAATAGGTGGCTGGTAGCGGGGAACGCGGCAAAGACGCCGTGCCCGAATCGAGCATGCGCGTTCGCTGGAGGCGGAAAGCTGAGCGCGTAATGGCAGAGGGCATGAGCGTACAGTTCGAGGCTCGTACATCCCAAACCGAAGCGCAGCTGATCGAAGCAGCGGTCCGTGGTGACACGAGGGCGTTTTCTGCGTTATACGATTTGCACGCCGAGCGCGTTTACCGGCACATTTATTACCGAGTGGGAAATCGCGACGATAGCGAGGATTTAACTCAGCAGGTTTTTCTTCAGGCCTGGCGGGCGATCAACCGGTACGAGCGCACGCACACCCCCTTTATCGCCTGGTTGCTCACGATTGCCTACAACGCCGTCGTCAGCTTCAGTCGGCGCACCAAAGACATCACGCCCATCGAGCTCGAACCGGCCACCCACGAGCGCTGGGCCGATCCCGAGGCGGAAACGCTGGCTCGCTACGATCGTCTGGCAGTTCGCCGCGCGATTCTCCGACTCAAGCCGGACCACCAGCAAGTCATTTTGATGCGCTTCGTTGAGTATTTCGACTATCCGACGATCGCCGCCGCGCTTGGCAAAACCGAGGGCAACATTCGCGTGATTCAGCACCGCGCGCTCCTGGAGCTGCGTCGGCTTCTCTCGCACGAGGTCAAGGGGTGATGCACAAGGTTACTCCCGAGGTGCTGGCGCTCTACCTCGACCGTCCGACCATAGCCGCTAATTCCGAGCTCGCGAGCTCTCCGGAGGTGGCCTCCGAGTTAGCCGACCTCGCCAACGTCGCACACGCCATCGGGCCACTGCCGCCAGTCGAGCTCGATCCGCAGTTTCGCGCAAATGGCCGGGCCATGCTCTTGAACCTCATCGCCGAGGATCGTGAAACTCGCCGCCGTCGGCTCGTCGGGCGACTGCGCCGCGACTGGTGGACCAGCCGGATCCCCCCGCTGCCACGCCTCTGTCCATTGCGACTGGCTGGCGTACCCGCGTTCGGAATCGCCGCGGCCTTGCTCGCGATGACTACGCTGGGGACCGGGGTCGTTCGGGCGGCAACCGATTCGCTACCGGGTGACACGTTTTATCCGGTGAAGCTCACGATCGAGGGACTGGGCGTCACCCTGGCCACCAGCGATCAGGCGCGCGCCCAGGCGCTGGTGGCGATTGCCGACGAGCGCCTGATCGAGGCCCAACAGGCCAGCCACCGCGGTCTCGTGGACGCCACGACCGTTGCGTCCGACGCTTACGTTGACGATGTAACCGAGGCTAGCGCATATCTCGCGCGGGCCGAGGCCGCGCGACCCGCGACGGCCCTGACGACCGCCGTGTCGGCGAGCCTCAGCCAACAGCAAGTAACGCTGGCCGCTGCCGAAGTTCAGGCAGTGCCGGCGGCCCAACCGGCGCTGGCAACCGCGAGCGCTGCCCTCACCCAGACCATCTCGGCCACCCGGCCCAGCCAGTCCGGCGCGCCGCGAAGCTCGGCCGTTGTGGCCGCAGCGACGCCTCTACCGACCGGTGGGATTCGGGCGGCGCTGGCCACGCGGGTTGTCGAGCCAGCCCGCGTGGCCGTGGTCACGGCAACGCTATCACCCGTACTGCAACCGACGCCGAAGCCGCCAATTGTGGTCGATCGACGAGGCACTGACCCAACGCCGGTACCGGTCGTAGCGGCAGCCACCCCGGAGCCGACGGCGGCGCCAACTCCTCCTCCGGACGATCGCTCGAAGGATGACCGGTCCAAGGGCGACCCGCCCAAACCTGAGGGTGGGAAAGCCAATCGGGTGGATGGTGGCGGGAAAACCAATCCGGTGAAAGGGGATCAGTCTAAGGCTAATCAGTCAAAGGCTGATCAACGACCGTTCCGCCGCTTCGGCACCGCTCCCGACCTGTTGAGCCCACCTGCTCAGCACCTCAAGTCAGCGGCGAGCAGGCAACCGGGTCGAGGAACTTGACGTTACCGGGCTTGCGGTGAAAGTTCGGCATTCCCTCGCGGATCGCCGTCCACTCCGGCGACGCCCGTAGGGCGCTCCAAACGCGGTCGCGCTCCTCCCGACTCTCCCAGGCGGTCAACCAGACCACATTCGGGGAATCGGCGTCTACCGTGCCGTCTTCGGCGCCAACCGTCCAAAAGCCAATGACCCGAAAGCCAAACTTCTCTCGCTGCAAAGGCTGCGCCTTCTGGTTGACCCAGTCGATATACTGATTGTAGACGGCTGGCTCAATCCAGTAGCTCCGAAGCTCGTAAATCACGTCGTTCCTCCGGTGAAACCTGCACGCTCTAACAATACCGCGTTCGGCCGCGAAGAGGCAAAGACCGCGTGAACCTGATCGCCATCAGCCGGGCCGAGATTCGACAACTAATCGACGTTGGCGACGCCATCGACGCCGCTCGGGAGGCGTTCGTCGCGTTGTCGGGTGGGACTGCTCGGGTGCCGCTTCGAATCCATCTTGGGACGGCCAATGGCACGTCGCTATTCATGCCGGCCTACGCTCCTTCCCTGGGAACGGTCGGGCTCAAGCTCGTGACGGTGACACCGGGCAATCAACCGCGCGGCCAACCAACCGTCCAGGCGGTCGTCATTCTGGTGGACGAAGCGAGCGGTACCCCGGTCGCGCTGCTCGACGGCACCTACCTGACTCAGCTTCGGACCGGCGCCGCGCTGGGGCTTGGCGCCGAGCTCCTGGCTCGCTCGGATGCCGACACGGTCGCGCTTTTCGGCGCGGGCGCCACGGCCCAAACGAGCCTGTGGGCGACGTGCCACGTTCGAGCGATCCAGGAGGTCCGGGTGGTTCACCCGCACGCCGAGCGCTTCCCCGCCTTTCTCGACGCCATGCGCGACTACCTGGGAGACGCCACCCCGCCGATTCGCCGCGTCGAGGGGCCGGCCGAGGCCCTCCGAGGCGCCGGCATCGTCCTCACGGCGACGTCGTCGCCCACGCCGGTGTTCCCGGGCGAGGCGCTCGAACCTGGAGCCTACGTCGGCGCGCTAGGCGCGTACACCCCCCAAACCCGCGAGCTCGCTGCCGAAACAATTGCGCGCGCCCGGGTCGTCGTCGATACGCGAGAGGGCGCGCTGGCCGAGGCCGGCGAAATCGTCCTGGCGATTCAAGAAGGGAGGCTACAACCCGACCAGATCTACGCCGAGCTTGGCGAAATTGTCTCCGGGAAGCGTGAAGGACGCGCGACGAACGATCAAATCTTTGTCTTCAAGTCCGTCGGCAACGCCATGCAAGACCTGGCTCTGGCCAATCGGGTTTACCACCGCGCGTGCTCGGCCGGCCGGGGAACAGTGCTCACCCTCTGAGCGCTAGGAAGAAGGTGGGCCGCCGGCCGGGCCGAGCACGCGATGCGTCACCGGCGACGATAGAACGATTGACGTCACCGTCTTCCCGTAAGGGTGCAATCGATTTAGCAGCATCTCTAGATGGCGCACACTCGAAACGGCAACCTTGGTGATGTAGGAATCGTCGCCGGTGACGCGGTGGCACTCCAGCACCTCCGGCAGGTCCTTCGCCAGGGTGCCGAACTCCACGACCGAGTGCTCGGTCGTCGCCACCCGAATAAAGGCGATCAGCGGCAGCCCGATCCGCTCGAGATCTAGCTCGGTTCGGTAGCCGCGAATCATACCCGACTCTTCCAAACGGCGCACCCGCTCGGCGACGGCGGGCGGAGTCAGCCCGACTCGGCGGCCCAATTCGCTGTAGCTCAGCCGCGCATTGTCCTGAAGCTCGCGCAGAATTTGCCAGCTGACGTCGTCTAAATCGTGGTCAAGAACCAAAGTAACTCCCTCAATTCAGTTTGGGAACGATAGCATAATTGCCAAAATGACTTCAAAATATCGTTCGAGTTTTCACTATTCCCTTATATCATGATGTTGCAAGAGGAGTCGAATTCAGGCGACCGGCCGGACGTTCAACTCCTCTTAGAAGCCCGAGCGGCCACCCATCGGCGAAACGGGATGGCTCATCGGCGTCATCGGACGAACGGGAGGTAACATGTTCTATACCGATCCATCGCTCAATCTTCAGCTCCACAAGCAACAGGAGCAGGAGCTAGCGAAACGCCTCGAGCTCACCCGGCTGATCCGAGACGCCCAGGTTGGTCAAACCAGTCTGCCCGACCGCGTGCTGATGCGGGTCAGTGATTCGCTCATCGCCATGGGCGAGCGCCTCCGCGAGCGGTACGCCCCGCTGGCCGAGGGCCCCGCCCTGAGCGCCCCGGTGAGCTGCGCCATCGAGGGATAGCCCAACTCAAACCGTGAAGGCCCTGCCCGACTCCTCAGTGTCAGGTGGGGCCTTCGGATTTCTAGCCCCTTATTCGATTTCTGGATCGAATTAATAATCTGTCACAATGGCACGTATGGTACAATCGACGTACCTAATTGCACTTTACGTACTCTCTTGAATCGCTGAGAAAGACCGATGGTTGCGAATCGAGCAAAGATTACCTCCGGAGGCCGCCTCGTCATACCGGCCGAGTTTCGCCGTGCCCTGGGCATGCACGAAGGGGACGAGGTGATTCTGGAACTGAAGGCGGACGAGCTTCGAATTCTAACGCTCGCCGAGGCAATCAAGCGATCTCAAGCGATCATTCGCCAGCACGTGCCGGCGGGACTGTCCCTGACTGACTCATTCATCGCCGAACGTCGCCAAGAGGCCGAGCTTGAGTGATTACGTCCTGGATGCATCGGCGCTCATTGCACTCCTTAATCAGGAACCCGGGGCAGAGGTCGTTGCGACGGCCATGGTGGCCGGTGTTGCGATTAGTTCAGTGAATCTCTCCGAGGTCATCGCGTACTTCGCCGCGCGCGGCATGCTGGAGCCAGCGATCCGTGCAGCACTCGATCCACTTGGACTTGATGTCATCGATTTTAATCGTGATCTCGCCTACCAGTCTGGCTTGCTTCGCCCGCTGACGAAACAACTTGGTCTCTCATTAGGTGATCGGTCGTGCCTGGCGGTTGGAGCTTCGCTTGGCCTTCCTGTTTTAACTGGCGATCGTAATTGGCTAACCTTAACTATCGGCGTCGCGATCCAAGCTATTCGCTAATATCCAATCGCAAAATCGGTAGCGTGGTTAGCAAGTAGTCGTACGCACAGGAACTCTAAGCCAAAGTCATTGGACCCACCGATTTAGGCGTAATGGAGATCTCGTCTTACGCCGTTTCGGGCACCTTTGGCGCGGCCCCGCCATTTGGCGATTTGCGGCGCGAGCGTTTCGGCGCGGGATGGCTGGTGGCGCCGTTCGTCCCGGTGGCCTCGGCCGCCACGACGACCGGCTCGGACCGCGGCGGGACGGGCTCGTGGAACGTGATCTGGCCGTCGGCGGCGTCGATCACCACCGTGTCGCCCGGGCGGAATTTTGCCCCGAGGATCTGGACGGCCAGCGGATTCAAGATAAGGCGGCCGATCGCGCGCTTGAGTGGACGCGCGCCGTAGGCCGGGTCGTACCCAACGTCGACCAGAAGACTGCGCGCGGCCGGACTGATCACGGCTTCGATCCGATGTTCGGCGAGCCGTTTCACCGCGACCCGCAGCTGAATCTCGACGATTGACGCGATGTTGTCGCGGTTCAACCGGTGGAAGAGCAACACTTCGTCGATCCGGTTCAAGAACTCGGGTGGGAAGTGCGCTCGGAGCGCCTCCATCGCCTGGTCGCGCATCGCGCCTTCGCCCTGCGCTAAACCCTCTTCGGCCATCCAATGACCACCCAGGTTCGAGGTCATGATGACGACGCAGTTCTTGAAGTCGACCGTGCGGCCAAGGCCATCGGTGAGCCGGCCATCGTCGAGGATCTGCAGCAAGATGTTGAAGACGTCGGAGTGCGCCTTCTCGATCTCGTCGAGCAACACGACGCAGTAAGGGCGGCGGCGCACCGGCTCGGTCAGTAACCCGCCTTCCTCATACCCGACGTAGCCCGGCGGCGCGCCGATGAGGCGGGCCACCGAGTGCTTTTCCATATACTCGCTGATGTCGACCCGCACCATCGCATTTTCGTCGTTGAACAAGAACTCTGCCAGCGCCCGAGCCAGCTCGGTTTTGCCAACGCCGGTCGGCCCGAGGAAGATGAAGCTGCCCAGCGGACGGTTGGGGTCCTGCAGCCCGGCCCGCGCGCGCCGAATCGTGTCGGCTAGAACGCGAATCGCGTCCTCCTGCCCAATCACGCGGCGCCCGAGGCGCTCTTCCATCTGGAGCAGCGTTTGCATCTCGCCTTCCAGCATGCGGCTGACCGGCACGCCGGTCCAGCGGCTGATGTCTTCGGCGATATCCTCCTCATCAACCTCCTCGCGCAGGAGGTGACCGGTGCGGCTACGGGCCTGTGATTCGAGCTTGGCTTCGGCCTCAACCAGATCGCGCTCGACCTGGGTCATCTTGGTGTACTTCACGTCGGCGGCGCGATCGTAGTCAGCCGCGCGCTCCGCGTCCTCGGCCTCGTGGCGTAGCCGCTCGCGCTCTTCTTTCAGGTCGCGCACGCGCTGAATCGCGGCTTTCTCTTCCTGCCAGGTCGTCCAGAGCCGATCTCGCTCGCCGCCGACCGAGCGCAGGTCGGACTCGATTTGGCCGAGCCGCTCTTGGATGACCGGATTGTCCTCTTTGCGCAACGCCGCCCGCTCGGTCTCGAGCTGGGCGATGCGCCGCTCCACCACGTCGAGCACGGCCGGCACCGAGTCGATCTCCATCCGGAGCCGGGCGGCGGCCTCGTCGACCAGGTCGATTGCTTTGTCGGGGAGATGGCGATCCGGAATGTAGCGGTGCGAGAGCGAGGAGGCGGCTACCAGCGCGGCATCTTTAATCCGCACGCCGTGGTGGACCTCGTAGCGCTCGCGCAGGCCGCGCAGAATGGCGATCGTATCGTCGACAGTTGGCTCGGCCACAAACACGGGCTGGAAGCGCCGCTCCAGCGCCGCGTCTTTCTCGACGTGGCGGCGGTACTCGTCGAGGGTGGTCGCCCCAATGCAATGGAGCTCGCCGCGAGCCAGCATTGGTTTCAGCAAGTTGGAGGCATCCATCGCGCCTTCGGCGGCGCCGGCGCCGACCACGGTGTGCAATTCGTCGATAAAGATAATAATGATGCCGGCGGCTTTCTGAATCTCCTTGAGCACCGACTTGAGGCGCTCTTCGAACTCGCCTCGGTACTTCGTCCCCGCGACCAGCGCGCCGAGGTCCAACGCAAAGATACGCTTCTTCTTCAGCCCCTCCGGCACGTCGCCGCGCACGATCCGCCAGGCCAACCCTTCGACGATGGCGGTTTTCCCAACGCCCGGTTCGCCGATGAGCACCGGATTGTTCTTCACCCGACGCGAGAGGATCTGGATCACCCGTCGAATCTCGGCATCGCGGCCGATCACCGGATCGAGCTTGCCGGTTTGGGCCAGGCGGGTCAGGTTCCGGCCGAAGGTCTCCAGAACCTCGTAGGTTGGCTCGGTGCCGTGGAAGCCGGCGCGCTGATTGCCGCGCACCTCGCTCAGCGCCTGATACATGCGCTCCTGGGTGACTCCGTGCTCGGCAAAAATCCGCGCGGTGGTCCCGCCGACCCGCAGGTCGACCAGCGCCAGAAAGAGGTGCTCCAAGCCGACGAGATCGTCACTCAATCGGGCGGCTTCACCTTGCGCCAGATCGAGGGCGCGCGAGAGGCGGGGCGATGGGTAGCGCGCGTGGCCAAACGCCTTCGGCAACGCTTCGAGCTCGATCAGGAGCTCGGAACGGACAACCATCTGATCGATCCCGAAGCTCAGGATCAAGTCGGCGACGGTGCCTTCCGGAAACTCCATGAGCGCGAGCATGGCATGCTCGGGCTCGATTTGACCGTGGTGCTCTTCGGTTGCGATCTGTTGGGCGGTGAGAAGCGTTTGCTGCGTCTCCTCGCCAAGCTTGCGCTGTGCCACGTCGTCCCCCAGTAAACTCTGTCGGCCAAAGTATAGTGACCCCCGGAGAAACGCCGCGACGGCGGCCAGGCTGCGCCAGTCGCGCGAGCTTTACCCGGGAATCACCTTAGGATAGCACACCGGCAAGCCCAGAATCCAGAAGACGCCGAGGCCGCGGCGATGGAAAATGGGGGGGGCCGAATCGTCGCCGCTTACTTGAGGGCGTACACCATGACCCGGTTCGGCAGATCGCCGACCACCGCGACTAGCTGCACCTGATCGGCGGTGACCTCGCCGCGGGCCAGCGGATCGTAGCTCTGGCGGGGCGCCAGGTTGTAAAAGTACCGAGTGTTGCCGACAACCACCCCGCGGTAGTTACTCGATTTGACGGGCAAACCGGGACCAATCGTGATCACCGGGTCGTCGACGCTTCCGCGCCAGGTTGTTGCGTAGGACAGCACCTCCGAGACCGGCGACGATGGAGCTGCTGCCGAGGTAGAAGGGGAGATCAAGCCAGTGGCGACCCCAATAACCATCGAGGCCCCGACCACGATCAGAATAGCCAGGCCAAGCCGCGCGACTCGAAATAACTGGCCATTCCAGCCCGGCAGCAATCCCGAACTCCAGGGCTCACGCCAGTGAAAAGCCCCCGATTGGCGCTCCATCGCTCCCAATCCTTCTCGACAACCCGCCCCACGACCCACTTCTCTTACGCTATTTTAGCGCAGTTTGAGAACTTTGTATATATTCTGAGGTAGACAAAGAATGAATGAAACAAGCTGATGGGCGAGCCTCTAGGCGCTCCTGGCTACAGCGTTGACGCGATTCGGTAGATCATCTCGGTCGGATCAGCAACACGTCGGGACGCATCCAGGACCTCAAGAGACACGATGTCGCCCTGGGCATCGTAGTCGAGAATCAGTCCAGGCTTCTCTTCATCACTTTCGTTGACCGGGCCATCTCGAAGAATAATGGTCAGCGTATCCGTGTGAGGATCGTACGTCACCTGCATAAATCACCGCCAATACTTTGCGACTTTGCTGGTGCGATAGACAGTGACGATCTCGCGCGGCTGGCGATCGGTATCGACAAACACGCGAAGGAGATACTGCTTTGACGGGTCACCGACCACCTGGTGCGATAGGTAAAGCCAGCGACCGGGCCGGACCTCGGCCTGCTGCTCGGGCGCGACAAGAACCGCTTCGACCTCTGATTCGGAGATTCCACGCCGTATCATCTCCTCACGGGCGTGCGCCGTGAACGTCCACAGTGGCATCTAAGCGATTCTTGTCGCCCGTCCAGAAGCTTAGCCGACCTCGACTCCGACGCTCTGGCCGGCGGCGAGGATCGCGTCCCAGGTCGCCTCGGCAACTGGGATTCCATTGGCCAGCCGATCGGCCTTGCTCCGCTGCTCTGGCTCGCCCGGGAGTAGGACTTCCGAGAACCCCGCGGCAGGTGGAACCTCTTTGACCCGCCGAAGGTTCGCGTCGGCGGCCTTCTCGTAGTGATCGCGCGAGTGGAACGTGGCCGCGTCCACGGCGATAATCACCGCGCCGCCGCCGCGGCCGTCGCGATTGTAGTCGTCGCCCGGCGTCAGCGCCGAGCCGAAGAGATCGACCACCATCGCCAGACCATAGCCTTTGTGGCCGCCGAACGGCAGCAGCATTCCACCGTTGTAGAAGTCGTTTGGATTGGTGCTCGGCTTGCCATCCTTATCCAGAATGGAGCCGGGCGGCAGCTCGGCGCCTTTGGCCCGCGCCACCTGGATCTTCCCTTCGGCGACGACGGTGGTGGCGAAATCGACGAGCATGTCCGGCATCTCGCCGCCTGGGATGCCGACGCTGATCGGATTCGTTCCCAGCACCCGCGCCGCACCGCCAAACGGCGCCGCCGCGCCACCACCGCCACCGCCACCAACTGTGACGATAGCGATCACCCCCTGGGCGGCCGCGCGGCTACCCCACTCGCCGACCCGGCCGATGTGGTTGCATCGAACCACCGAGACGACGACCGCTTTCGATTCCTTCGCCTTGCGCACGGCAACCGTCGTGGCGTAGGCCGCCGCGATGTGGCCAAAGCCATACTTCCCGTCGACCAGCGCGCTGCCGGGCGTCTCCTGGATGACTTCCGGACGCGCGTCCGGAATCAGGGTGCCTTCCTTGATCTGCCGGGTATAGGCCGGTATCCGAATAACCCCGTGCGAGTCGTGGCCGACGAGATTGCTTTCAACCAGAATATCGGCCATCTCCCCAGCCAGATCGGACGGTGTGCCTGCCCCGATAAAAACCTTGCTGGTCACGTCCCGCAAGCGATCGGCGCTAAACGTCAGCATCGATTGATTCCTTCCTCCAAGCAAATTACCCCACGTCGAGGCCGATTGTAGCAAATCTGGCCTGCGTGGGGATTGGGGCGAGAGCCCCAAGCTGGCGGCAGCCCGGGGGCTTGGGCGGGTACCCTCTGGGTGCCCCCAAGATAAATTTCCTCTGGGGAGGTAAGGTGGCGCAGTCCCCTATCGCCGAAACATGCTGAGGAAGCGATCCTCGTACTCGCTCCAGAGACCCCAGCGATCGAGCTCCTGCTTCAAGGCGACGGGCTCCAGTCGACCCGCGACCACCGCGGCAAACATCGACTCGATCTGGGCGCGCGCCGAGCGCGGAATCCCCTCATCCATGCCCAGCAAGCCGCGGCGTCCGAGGTCGCCGATAGTTTGGCCGAGCGAGCCAACGGTGAGATCGTGAATAAACTTCATCAGCGAGATGTCCCAGTAATGGTCGACGCCCCGGATCACCGCCGAGTGGACCCGCTCCTCGCGGTCGAGCTCGTCGGCGATGCGCCGAGCGACGACGGCCGGCGGATCGGAGATGATCTGCGTGTCCTGTGGCTCATTCTTGTACGAATAGAGCAAGCCCGGGGCGCTCGGTCCGTAGGCCGTTCGCAGGTAGCGCGCAAACTCCTCGCCGTGCTCGAAACCCTGAAATAGGTTGAGCAGGTAATCCGGCGTGACGATTTGCGGCCGGTCGGCGGTGAGAATCCCGGTCCGGATCACTGCTTCCGCGGCAGCGTCATCGCTCTCGGCAAGGGCCGGCGCGGTCACCAGGTGGTAGGTGACCTTGGTGACGCCAAACGTCGCCAGGGGTTGGCGCGGCGGGCGCACGATCTCCGTTTGCTCGGCAATCGCGTGAATGTCGGACGGGCTCATGTCCATCAATTGAGAATCCAGATCAGAGAATCGAGCCGAGCGGAATCGCGCTCGCTGGCGCCGCGCCCAACTGACGCGTCAGGACAGAAGTATACCCCCACCACTCACCCAGTGCCACGCTTTACGGTCGATGTCCGTCGTAGTCAAACCGGGAGTCGAGGCTTTAGCCGAGCAGGTGCCCGGTGCCGTTTGGACCCCCTCGGCTAAAGCCTCGACTCCTCAACGGCCACTTCTTTCGTCGCGCCAATCACCGCGTCGGCTTCGATCTCGACCAGCATCGCCGGGTCGATCAATTGGCTGACCTGAACCATCGTTGCTGCCGGGCGAACGTCGCGGAACACCTCGCCGTGCGCGCGGCCAATCTTCTCCCAATCGGCGATATTGATCACGAACATGCGCGTCCGCACAACGTCGCCGAGCTGTGCTCCGGCCCGGTGCAGCGCCGCTTCGGTATTCGCCAGCGCTTGCCGGGCCTGCCGGTAGGGATCGCCCGCTCCAACCACCTGGCCCTGGGCATCCGTCGCGGTCGTGCCAGACACGTACACAAACGGTCCAACCCGCACCACGCGCGAATACCCAACCACCGGCTCCCAGGGAGTGCCGGTCGCGAAGTTTGTTCGTTCCACGTGATCCATTGCCTTTCTGCCGGACCGTACTGCCTACGCCCGCGTGCCTTTCCCAGCCAGACGGAGCGAGCCTAGTCTTGACCGGCCCTCATCCAGAAACCTGCAGCAACGAGATGATCTGAATCATGTGGCCGGCCAGGCGCGCGGTGTCACGTACGAACACCAGCGGCGAGACCGACGCGGTGGGATCGACGTGGTTGAACAGCTCGAACTCGTCGTACTCCACCTGACTGGGCGGCAGCTGGGTCGCCAGCCGGCGCGACTCGACGTAGGGTACGGTGGCGTCTTCGTGATCGTGCATGATGAAGACTTTCGCGTGCAGCTGGTCCAGGTGCGTATCCGGCGAGAGGCGGAGCAACGCCGCGTGGGCGGCCGGCGGCAGTTCGCCGAGCAGTCGCTGCGCTTCGGCCAGATCGCGCGTGGTCAAAAGCGACCAGATGGTGCGCCCCGTGGCGGTCAGCTTCGCCGGATCTGGCCGCGGCGCCGTCGGATCGTGAGCGGCGGCGCGCAGAAGCTTCGCCTCGTCCGGAGACTGGTCGAGGCTGATCAGGTGATCGGCGAGGACCAGGGTGGCATTAGGCGCCGGCTCCCAGGGAAGTCGCGGGGAGCTCGGATCCGGCGGATAGGCCACGATGGAGTGGGTCAAGATGCTCAGGATGTACGTCTCCAGGTCGTCGTAGCCGGTGAAGCTATTCACCAGCGCAACCTGCTGGTTGATCCGCGGGTCCTCGGCGGCAACCAGACCGAGGCTGGCGCCGATGCAGAACCCGCCGATACCAATGCGGGTCGGGTCGACCTCGGGACGATTCGCCAGATACTGGAACGCGGCGACCACTTCGTCGATCTCGGATGGATCGACCTTGCTATTTAATAGATCCTGCGACTCCGGAACCATCGTCTCCAGCCCAACGCGGGCTAATCCTTCGCCGAGACGCACGACCCGCGGGTCGTCGCGGCCGGCCTGCGCGACGCCAAGGAAGATGATCACCGCGCCGTGCTTGCCGGGGGTGCTCGGCGCGTACAGGTCGGCCGTGGAGGCGCCGCCAGCGTAGGTTAGCTGCACTATCGACTTCACCGGCGCGGGCGTGACCCAGGCCAGCGGTCGAGCCGGCGCGCCCGGAAAAAACTCGGGGAGCAAGAGCAGCGCGCTGGCCGTCGCTCGACCCAGTGGAAGAAAGCCAACAAAGAGCACGATGCCGATGAGCAATATCACCAACACGGCTAGTGCGCGATATAATTTTCGTTGCAACGGTCCCCGTCTCGGTCAGCTCAGCCAGCGGGAGCGGACCTCGTTGCGGAGGTGGCGAATGATGTACGAGCTAGCGGGGTGCTGCGACGCTTCAACTGCGGCGATGGCTGCCGCATAGTCGTAGGCGACGCGCCGACGGGTGATCCGGTAACCCGAGCGGTCTGCCTCCAGAATAACGTAGCTGGCGCGCGGATCGTCGGTCATCGGGTTGCTCACGCTGCCAAGATTGACCACGCGCTGGCCACCCACGGCGCGATCGAGCGGAACGTGCGTGTGCGCCACCAAGATCAGGTCGGCATCAGCTGGTGCGAGCAGTGCGCTCAGCTCGGCATCCGTGAGGCGGGGATGAATGCCATCGCCATCGTCGGTGCCCGGCGCCGCGTGCACGCCGAGGACTTTCGTGCCGTCCGGCAGCACCAGGCGTTGTTCGAGCGGGAGCGCGGCCAGCCAGGGAAGCTTCCCCCCAGCGGTCAGGTAGCCGTGGGTCCAGGCGTAGGACGCGGCCTTCTCAACCACAGAAGCGACGAGCTCCGGATTCGCCCGAGCTTCGGCGAGCAAAGGTCCCGAATAGGCGCCGGTGGCAACGTAGCGATCGGTGTTCCCGTGCACAAACGCCACGTTCGGCAAACTGCGCAGCCGCTGGATCGGGGTGAGCGGATCGAAGCCAATCGCGGAATGATCGCCAAGCGCCCAGTACGCGTCCGCGCCGCCCTGCTCTTCAATGTCGGCCAGCACGGCGTCGAGCGCGATCGGGTTACCGTGAACGTCCGACAAAATCGCCAGCCGCATGGGCTCCTCCGGTCACTTTCCGTTCGTTCCCCGAGTATACCAAGTCCTCCTTCTGGTATGATGGGGCCGACAATGCCCCACTCAAGCGGAGGACGACGTGGCCGGAGAAGAACAGTTCCAAAGAGTCGACGCGCCCAAACTCGAGCGCCTGGTTTCGAGTATCTACGCCGGCCTGGGCGTTCCGGCCGACGATGCCGCCTTCCTGGGGAAGGCGCTGGTGGACGCCGACCTGCGCGGGGTGCATTCGCACGGCTGCCGCTGGGTGTCAGTCTACGCTGAGAGCATTCGGGCCGGTCACTACAATCTCCATCCCCGAATAACCACCGTGCGAGACGACGGCGCCACCTGCCTGCTCGACGGCGATAGTGGTCTCGGGCACGTGCTGGCGGCTCACGCGATGGATCAAGCCATCGACCGCGCGAAAAAGCACGGGGTGGGCGTCGTGTCCTTGCGCAACAGCCAGCACATTGGCGCGCTGGCCTATTACTCACAAATGGCGGCCGACGCCGGCTGCCTGGGCTACTGCACCACCAACGCCGGCATTGGGGTGGTGCCACCGGGTGGCCGCGAAAAGGTGATCGGGCTCAATCCTCTGTCCTGGGCCGCGCCCACCCGACGCCCGTGGTCCTTCAACCTGGATATGGCGACGAGCGTGGTGGCTGGCTCCAAGCTGGGTATCGCCGTCGAGCGCAACGAGAAGATTCCACTTGGCTGGGCCGTCGACAAGGACGGCAACCCGACCGACGACCCGCGCAAGGGCCAGGAGGGCGGGATTCTCCCGGTCGGCGGCCCCAAGGGCTATGGGCTCTCGATCATGCTCGACATCATGGCCGGCGTGCTGTCGGGCGGACGATTCGGCCGAGGTCTGGGCTCCGAAGGGTCGGCTCAGCTATACCAGGCCATCGATATCGAGCATTTCCAGCCCCTCGACGAGTTCAAGGACCGCATGGAGGAGCTCATCGCTCAGATCAAGGGCTCGGCACTCGCGCCCGGCTCGAAGGGCATCTTTTTCCCCGGCGAGATCGAGTACAACTTGAAGCAGGATCGCCTGGCCAACGGATTACCCCTCGACCAGTTCGTTCGTGGCGAGCTCAAGAAGGAAGCCGAAGCTCAGGGACTGCCGTACGATATCGAGCGCTAAACCTCACTGCCAGCTCGCTAGCTAGCGCCGCTTGCGCTCCCCGGAGTGATCGGATAAACTATCTCAGACACTCCCGCGGTCTCCAAATGCCCGTTGGTTCAGCATTAGAGGAGTCTGTTTGTCGAGCGTGTCCCAGGCTCCGAGCCCGGCCCAGGTGGGATCCCCGGGTACCGAGCTCGAATT
>AmSFosDRAFT_100031_pt1 | contig 35202 bp, 40 predicted proteins | sample FosCloommunities_FD_10275 | JGI IMG/M metagenome (IMG submission 10275)
TTGCATGCCTGCAGGGCGACTCTAGAGGATCCCACCAGGAAACAGCCTAGGAACACCTTCGCGCGCCGGCCCTTCGGCATAGCGGCGCCACTCATTGCAGTAAGCATCGTTCGTATCGTCTCCGCCCGAGATGTGAACCGCGCGGACGTCGTGTGAGAGCGTGTAGGCAAACCGCAGCGCCTTCTGGGTGATGAGGTTCCAGGCGCCGATAGGCGTGATGACGATGGGGTTCTGAAGATTCTTGAAATCGATAGGGCGCTGGGTGGCGATTTCGGCGTTTACGATGTCGTAATGACGGCGCACCCAAACCATTAAGGCGAGCATCGATGGAATCAGAAGCACCGTTACCCACGCGCCCTCGATAAATTTGGCGCTCAATACGACGAGCGTGGTCACGGCGGTTGCGGAAGCGCCCAGTCCGTTAATGAGGATGCTATGGAAGCTTCCGCCTTCCCGCATCCAATGGCGCACCATTCCAGCCTGAGAAAGCGTGAACGCCATGAAAGCGCCAACCGCATAAAGCGGAATAAGCCGGTCGGTAACGCCGCGAAATAACGTAAGCAGACCCGCCGTGAGCAGCGCCAGGATGTATATGCCGTTCGAGTAAACGAGCCGTCGCCCAGTGGATGTGAACGAGTGCGGCAGGTAGCCGTCGCAGGCGATGATGCGGCAGAGGCGCGGAAAATCTGCGAATGCCGTGTTGGCGGAAAGCGAAAGCACGAGCAGAATGGCGCCGATGGAAACAAAATAAAACACGCCACGGCCGGTGATGGCCCGCAGCAGCATCGAGAGCACGCTTTCGTAATTTTTTTCAGGATCGGTTGCGCCGATGTGATAGGCGGTGCACAGGTAAGCGATGCCTGCGAGCAGAATCATCAGTATCAGAATGATCACCGTAAGTGTCATCTGCGCGTTGCGGGCCGTGGGTTCGCGGAATGCGCGCACACCGTTCGAAACGGCCTCGACGCCAGTCATGGCGGCGCATCCGCTCGAGAAGACCTTGAGCAGAAGCCAGAAACTAACGGCTGCTGTCGCGGCAGGCGGATGGGGGACGGCCTCGACGGCGGCGGGATGTCCAGCGGAAATCACCGCTTTTGCGACGCCGATTCCAATCATGAGGAACAGGCAGGCAACGAAAACATAGGTCGGGATCATGAAAGCAAGGCCGGCCTCGCGCACCCCGCGCAGGTTCACGAGGGTGACGACCACGAGAATGGCCAAAACACAATCCGAGACGGTGCCTTTCGAGCGCTGGGAGCGCGGAAACCAGCGCGCCCACCCCCGCGGAAATGCCGACTGCAGCCGTGAGGACGTAATCGATCATAAGCGCTGAGGCAGCGAGCAGCCCCGCGCCGTCGCCAATGTTTTGGCGCGCAACCGTATAAGATCCGCCTCCGCCGGGGTAAGCCGCGATGGTTTGCCGGTAAGAGAAATAAAGAATCGCGAGCAGCCCGATGATGCTCAAAGTAATGGGCATGATGTACGCGATTCCCGCCGCGCCAAGAGGGATGAGCAGCGTCAGCGCGGCCTCTGGGCCATACGCGGCCGAGCTCAGTGCGTCGAGACCGAAAATAGGGATTCCGGCTGCTGGGCCAATCTTTTCCGCGCGGTCTTCGGACGATGCGAGCGGCCGGCCGAATAGAATGTCGGTGAGAGACATCTTGATTATTTTGACAGAGGCGAGAGGGCGAGCCCTGGAGGGGACGCTGCGGACACCGTAATAGTTAGAAATCGTGCAGGCCTGAGGCCCATCGTACGACGTTAAGATAAAGCTGAATGGATCCACGCCGGATGTGCCCGCATTGCCGGGCCTTCATTACTAATAAAGACAAGATCTGCCCGTATTGTCACGAAAAGGTTGGCGCGCGGGCCGTGGACAGGCGCCATCCCGGCGCGATTTTCGGAGGGCTGATTCCACACGCGCGCTTTGCCACCACTACGCTGTTAACGCTGAACGTCGGTATGTTTCTGCTGACTGTGCTGTACAGCATGCGGTCGCAAAATGGCTCGGGTCTGCTGAGCGTGGACGGCCTCGCCTTGTATAGTTTCGGCGGTAAGTTCAACGTTGCTGGCTCGGGTCAATGGTGGCGGCTTGTAACGGCCGGGTATTTGCATGGCGGGCTTTTTCATATCTTCATGAACATGTGGGTGCTGCTCGATGTCGGGTCGATCGTGGAGGAGCTCTACGGCGCGGCGCGAATGTTCGTTTATTACACAGCGGCAAACATCGCCGGATTCTATCTTAGCTCTCTCTGGGGGCCTGGCCTATCCGTTGGCGCCTCAGCGGCCATTATGGGATTGATCGGCGTGATGATCGCCTTCGGGATGCAGCATCGCAGCGCGGTGGGCGATGCGATTAAGGGCCAGTACATCCGCTGGGTGATCTGGATTCTGATTATCGGTCTCCTACCGGGCTTCAGGGTAGACAACGCGGCGCATATCGGCGGTTTGATCGCGGGCTTCGGGCTGGCCTATCTCACGGGCACGCCAAGATATGAGGGTTCGCTGGTTGAAAGGCTATGGAAAGTTGCGGCGGTGCTGTGCATTTTGTTAACGGCCGGATGTTTCTTCGAAATGTATTTGTCTTTCGCGCGGATTACGCAATAATAGGGCATGATGATGTTGCGCAGCGCCGCTCTCGCTCTGACGCTTACTTTTGGATTCACGGGCCTGGCCGAGGCCAAACAGAAGACGATTACGCCGAAACACAAGGTTACGAAGGCGAAAGCCCCCAAGTACAAGACCACCAAAGCGAATAAAGCTTTTGCCAAACGGCGGAAGCAGAAAGCGGCTTAGGGCTGACGCTGTGGGCTGGCGCATCGGGTCACCCGCCACGGATCGCGAGCGCCGGGCTGGAGCCCGGAGGGAGGCGGGAACGCCTGGACCCCCAAATAGCTGGGTCGCGGTGGTTGTCGTCCTGGTATTCGTTGGCGTAATAGCGGCGCAGCAGACGCCGGCTACTTCGCGCGCGCCTATCCTGGTTGAACTCTTCACATCCGAAGGATGCTCGGATTGTCCGCCTGCCGACCGCATGCTAGCGCAGCTCGATCCGCACGTCGTCGTCCTCGCCGAGCACGTCGATTATTGGGATCGCCTCGGTTGGAAAGACCGCTTTTCCTCGCATGAATACACGGTGCGGCAGGAGGACTATGCTCAGCGTTTTCGCATCGACGGGCCATATACCCCGCAGATGGTAGTGGATGGCGTGGCGCAGTTTGTTGGAAGCGACGCTTCGCGCGCGAAAGAGGAGATAGCGAAGGCTGGGCAGCGCCCTAAAGCGCATGTCGAGCTGGCGCGCACCACGAACGGCATTCAGATCACGGTGACGGATGCGCCCAGCGCGGCAGGCGTATTTCTGGCGCTAGCCGAAGACAGCGCGCAATCGGACGTGCGCTCTGGCGAGAACAAGGGGCGTCATTTGACACATGTGGCGGTGGTGCGCAACTTACGGAAGGTGGGAAGCGTGAAGCGCGGCAGCGGCTTTAGCGAAACGGTTGGGCTTCCGGCAGCTGCGGCCGAAGAACGGACGATCGTGTTTCTGCAAGAGGGAACATCCGGCCCGGTCACGGGCGCAGCGGAGATCGCGCGCAGGTAAGCCGCGAAGCCCTTACAGGACGCGGAACTTCTCGATATCTGCCTGTTTCAGCTCGAGTCCCATGCCCGGAGCACCGGCTGGCCGGAGCATGCCTCTCGTAGCCCGGAGCGCGCCATCGAAGCACATCTGTTCGATGCGCGTGTGATCGTGGAAATATTCCACATCGCGCGCGCGCAGCGCGGCGCAGCACAGATGGCCGTGGAGCGTCGGCGCCGTGTGGGCTGAAAGCGGCAGGTTGAAGGCTTGGCAGAGCGCATCGGCCTGAAGAAATCCCGTTACGCCGGCACAACGAGTGGCGTCGGCCTGCAGCACGTCCACCGCTCCAGTCTCGAGCATGCGGCGGAAGTAAACGGAATCGTAACCGTACTCGCCCGCTGCGATCTCCATACAGGCCGGAGCGCGGTCTCGCAAGAGGCGCAAGCCGTCGAGGTCGTCGGATGACACGGGCTCTTCGAACCAAGCAACATTGAACTGACGAAACTGCTCCGCTTTCTCGAGCGCCTGTTTGCGCGTATAGGCGCCATTCGCGTCGACCATGAGCCGCACACCATCGCCAATCGCTTCTCGCGCCTTGGCCACGCGATGCAGGTCGCGCTCCGGGTGCGTGCCGATCTTCATTTTCACGGCGCCAATGTCTTCGGCGGCCCATCCGGAAAGCTGCGCCTGAAGCTGCTCGCGTGTGAAGCTGGTGAAACCGCCGCTGCCGTAGACGGGAATAGCATCGCGCGCGGCGCCCAAGAGTGTGGCAAGCGGGAGGTTCAGAAGGCGCGCCTTGAGATCCCAAAGCGAGTTATCGACGGCAGCGATCGCCATCGAACAGATGCCGGCGCGGCCGAGATTGCGAATGGCTTGAACCATTGCAATCCAAATTTCGTTGACGTGCATCGCCGGCTTATGGAGCGCGATAGGTTGGAGCAGGGATTCGATCAGCTTCGCCGTGGAAACATCGGCGTAACCGTAACCGAGGCTGGTCACGCCGCCTGCCGAGGCTTGAACCGTGATCAGAGTCGTCTTGTCCCAGGCGAGCGTTCCATCGGCTTCGGGAGAACTAGTGGGGATTGAGAAGGCGGAGACAGCTAACCGCTCAAGCGACGGATTTGAAATCGGCGAGGGCAACACACAAGTGGAGCACGGCTCGCGCCAAAGAGCGGGTTGCCACAACAGATCTAGATATTGATGACTCGAATCCACAGCGCTTCGGACCAGAAGGAGGGCGAAACGTGCGCGTCCTCAATGACGTTACGTATCGCGGCAACGAAGCCGTCGATTTGCTCCGCGGAGACAGTCAGCGGCGGAGCCGCTTTGAGCGCCATTGCCCCACATTTGGATAAGAAAGCCGTGGGCGCGGAACATGTGCACGATGACGAACATGGCGGGATAAATCGTGCGGAAAGCTTTGAAGGCGCGCAACCTCCGGGTCTCGGACGGCGCGAAAGCAACGCTGGAGAGCAATCGCGTGCCACGGATTTCTTCGATCATTTCGTAACCCGCGAGCGTGTATCGCAGCTTGTCGCGCCAATACTCACCCATGCCGTAAACGGTCCAAACGGTCACGCTCTAAGACATCGAGGACTGCTAGTACTGGCCTGCATGGAGAAGCTGTTTTCGCTCAAAGTGGAGGCGTGAACAATCACGTTGCGCCGGGAATCGAAAACCGACCGGTACACGTCTTCTGACATGAGCGCGGCGCCTGCGGAAATCAACCCGCCGCTGACCGCTTTGCGAGAATCACGATATTGCCCTCGATTCTGACACGATGCCACGCCAGGAATGGGTCAGTGCGGTACATGGCGGCGTGCACTTCGTCTACGACGAACAAAGTGTCATACTTGCGTCAGGTGGGTTGCGCGTTCTGCATGAACTCGCGGGTTCGCACGCGCACTCCTCTTCCGATTGAATTGGCGCGACGAAGAAAGCGGCGTATTGACGACTAGCAAAAACCCAGAGAAGTCCGGCGTGTCCGGGCCGTTGGCGCGATGACACAGACTGGCGCCTAGCTCGCCCGCAAGCTCCGGGACGCGGCTCTGCAATATTGCGGGGCCGAACGGTCGAGCTCGTCTTTGATGTCGTTGGCGATTCAGTAACCCAAAAGGAAATCGATAATGCGGATCATCGGTGAAGACTCCGCGCCCGAACAGTTGATCCAGCGGACGTTCACGCGCAGTACCGAGAGCAATCGCTGCCACTTAGGGTTGACGAAGACGTCGTAACAAAAGGTCGCGTGGAAACTGCGGAAAAAGCCATTCAATCTACGCTCGATAGACATCACGCGAGCGCGGCGAACACGCTTGCAGCGTTACCATGGAATCTTATGGAAGGCGTTCCGCGGCGCGCGTTCCTTTTTATGCCATTCGTATTCGTAGGTTGGATGGCATGGTGGGCGCTGCCACGACGCGAGCGCCGTTTGCCCGATGCGGCGCAATCCGGCAACGGAGCGCTGGTACGGCTCGCGCTGTTTTCAGACAGCGGCCAATGGGAAGGGGAGATTCAAGTGGAGAAGATCGTCAAGAGCGACGCCGAATGGCGGGAGGAACTTACGCCCGAGGAATTCGCGGTGACACGCAAGAAGGGCACGGAACCAGCGTTCACTGGGCGATACTGGAACAACCATGAGCGCGGCATGTATCGCTGCGCGTGCTGCGGGACGGCGCTGTTTCGGTCGGATGAGAAGTTCGATTCGGGCACGGGATGGCCGAGCTTCACCGCGCCGGCTTCGCCGGACAACGTGGAAACTGAGGCCGACAATAGCTTCTTCATGACCCGTACCGAGGTGCTTTGCAAAAAGTGCGACGCGCATCTGGGACACGTATTCCCCGACGGCCCTGCGCCAACAGGCGAGCGGTACTGCATCAACTCGGCGGCATTGCGTTTCGAGCCTGCGGCGGGCGAGAGTTCCGGCGAAAAGAAAAGCTAGATGCCCTTCCCTACACATCGCATGCGCCGTATGCGCGCGACAGGACGAATGCGCGATCTTGTTCGCGAAACGCGTCTTGATCCCAAACAGTTCATTCTCCCGCTGTTCGTTTGCCCCGGCGAGGGCGTGCGGAAAGAGATCGGCGCTATGCCGGATAATTTTCAGCTCTCGATCGATGAGCTGGTGAGGGAGTGCCGGGAAGTCTACTCGCTGGGGATCGGCGGAGTGATTCTTTTCGGATTGCCGGAGGCGAAGGATGAGATCGCGTCGGGCGCATACGCGGCTGATGGCATCGTGCAGCGGGCGACCCGCGCGGTGCGCGGCGAGACTCCCGAGTTACTGATCGTTACCGACGTTTGCAACTGCGAGTACACAAGCCACGGCCACTGCGGGCTGATTAAGGATGGCGATGTCGATAACGACGCCACGCTTGACTGGTTAGCGAAGACCGCGGTTTCGCACGCCAGGGCAGGCGCGGACATCGTCGCGCCCTCGGACATGATGGATGGCCGAGTGGGCGCGATCCGCTCGGCGCTCGACGAAAATGGCCTCGAGAAGACGCCAATCATGGCATATGCGGCGAAGTTCGCTTCGGTATTTTACGGTCCATTTCGCGAGGCTGCCGCTTCTGCGCCGCAGTTCGGCGACCGCCGGAGTTATCAGATGGATCCGGCAAACGCGCGCGAGGCGATGCTTGAAATCGAGCTCGACCTCGAGGAGGGCGCGGATATCATTATGGTGAAACCGGCGATGCCGTATCTCGATCTGATCTGCCGCGCGCGAGAGAGGTTCGACACCCCCATTGCTGCATACCAGGTGAGCGGAGAATATTCAATGATCATAGCCGCCGCGCGAAACGGCTGGCTTGACTGCGAGCGCGCGATGATCGAGAGTTTGACGTCGATCGTGCGGGCCGGCGCGGGGATGGTTCTTACATATTTTGCGAAAGCGGCGGCGCGACTAATAGCATAGGCCGAAGGTATACCCGCGTTACATTGTGCTGGAATGGACCCTCGCCCGACGCGCCGGAAACGCGCTGGCATCGGCTTCCGTCACATCCGTCACGTGAAGAACTCGGATATATTCCGCGTGTGGGGCAGTATTCTCAGAGGAAATCCCCCGTTCCTCTCAATCGAAATCACGAAGGAATGCCCGCTGCGATGTCCTGGCTGTTACGCCTATTCGCCGGAACACCTTGGCCCCCTAACCACGTTGCGGCGACTCTCCGATTTTCGTGGAGCTGAGCTCGTATCCGCGGTTCTGGCGTTGGTCCGCCGAATGCGCCCGATCCATTTGTCGATTGTCGGTGGTGAGCCGCTGGTCCGCTATCGCGAACTGAACGAACTGCTGCCGATTTTCGATGGAATGGGGATCGAAGTCCAACTCGTTACGAGCGCCGTGCGGCCTATTCCCGAACATTGGAATACTATCGGCTCGTTGCACCTGGCAGTCTCGATCGACGGCCTTGCGCCTGAGCACGACAGGCGGCGCGCACCCGCTACTTATGAGCGAATTCTGAAGAATATCGCCGGGCATCGCATCATCGTGCATTGCACCGTGACCCGCCACATGCTGCAGCGACAGGGCTATCTCGCCGCATTCAGTGAATTCTGGTCGGCCCGGCCCGAGGTTCGCAAGATTTGGTTCAGCATATATACCCCGCAGAAGGGCGATTGTTCCGAGGAGCGATTAGAAGCGCCGGAACGCGACCTGCTTTTTCGCGAACTTACCGCAGCCGCCGCACAGTTCCCAAAGATCGACTTGCCGCGGATCGTGCTGGATGGCTATCGTCATCCGCCGCGCTCACCCAGTGAATGCACTTTCGCGCGTCTCAGCACGTGCATTTCGGCGGATCTGAATACGCGCATCACGCCCTGCCAGTTCGGCGGCTCGCCCGTGTGCGCGGAGTGCGGCTGCATGGCATCTGCGGGGATGCATGCGGTGTCACAGAAAAAGCTGGGCGGACTGGTTCCGCTTGGGACAATACTCGACGCCTCGTTGCGGGTAGGCAGGCGCGTGGCTAGGCAGCGCGTTTCATGAGTGCAGAACGGCGGTCGAAATCACTCAATGATCTGCTAAAATCTCGTTGAGGCCGCCAATCGGCTGCATTGGTTTCGAACTGTTCCACATTAAATCGCGCCACCCTAGCTCAGTTGGTAGAGCGGCTGAGTCGTAAGTAACTTCCCGATTGAAAACAAAGACGATAGCGTTTTTGTTGGCCTCGTTCTGGCGATTGAGTCCATAGAGTTTTCACTCTGAACTTCCTACCATTACCTAATAGCGTTCAAAACAGCGTTCAGTCTTGACGGCGTATTCCGTTGGCGTATTGTGGCGGAATAGGATGGCGTCCCACGCAGCGTCGATTAGTCAGTGATGCTGACGCGTTGTCGCAGCTTCCTTTAGCTTTACAGCGATCCAGGCCTCATTAATAGCGTTCGGTGCCACTATAAATTCAGGTAATGGACGGTATCCACTTTACGACCACTTTTTGAGCAACCACTCGTTGGCCCAAGAACAAATGCCGGAATTCTCGATACGATGGCTATTGGCAACTCGTGAATTCGGTCATGTGGCAGTTTGCTTCGGCGTCGCTCTATTGGCGCAGGCAACTTCCATCTTGTTTAGGAACGCCCTTGCTTTTCCAGCAATCCCGGTAAGCCTAGTTCTATCATTCGCATGGTTATTCGCGAGTATCAAGACTATCAGGGCGTTGTGCCGCTTGGGCCTCGCCCAGGTTCCATCAACGGTCCGCTCACAAGAAAGTCGCGCGTGGGTTAATCCGAAGTTCCGGGAAGGTCGCTCTTAATCGGGCGCGATAATGTGAGCACCGAGATAATTATGAAACCTAGAAAGCCGAATTTGGCCAGGGTGCTGCTCGGAGGGTTGATCGCCGGGCTCGTCATCAATCTTGCCGAATACCTCGTACATGCCGTCCTGCTGGACCGGCAATGGACTGCTGCATTTGCGGCCCTCGGTAAGACTCCTACCGGCTGGGCAACGTTCATCCCCTCTAACTTTCTGGTCGGCATCATTGGAATTTGGTTTTACGCAAAATTCCGGTCGAGCTACGGACCAGGCCCCCGGACAGCGCTCCGCAGTGCCATCTCAATTTGGGCAATCTTCTGGGCGGTTCCTATGATGGCTCTCCAGCCGATGCATCTCTTCCCCGACTCGCTGATCTTTACCACGATTTTCATCGGATTGTTGGACAGTGCGCCCGCCGTTCTGCTTGGGGCATGGATGTATCGCCCGAGATTGGAAGGGAGCGAAGCACCGGCAGAAGCGTAAGTAGTTGCCCTGGAAGCAGCATCTTGTACCCATACTTTCGAATTGTCTTGACGATCGCAGCAGATGCATCGCCTCAGGGTCTCTATGATGTCTTCACACCACGCTTGCCATCCAATCTCGCTGCCAGGTGATCCGGCAATGAAACCGCGGGCATCGTGATCCGCGAACCTCTGCGTGGACATGGCGTGTGCCTGATCGCCATCGGCCCAGCCGTCGCGACGGGTGGCAACCCGCATGGATCTCCGGCATGACCGCCGCGCAATAGCGCTGATCCTGACGCTCGTTATGCCGCCTGAAGGGCTGAATGGCCTTGGTATTGGCCGCGTCGACTCGCTCTATGTTGTGCCGATTCTGTTCGCTTTACGGACGCGACCCGGCGAAGGTCCGTCCCGTACGGTAACCACTTCAAGGCCGTAACTGCCTTTCGGCGATCCCCTGCGAGTCTTGCTCCGCTCGCACTGCAATTCTGCCGGTTGAATCTTCAACGTGACGATTCTCGGTCATCCCAGGTCAAAGGCACGCGGATCAAACTCGGCTCTTACCCGGCTGACAACCACTCTTGTGCGACTCCTTTTTCATCTCCTACCTCCTTCGGAATATATTGATTAGTAAATCTTTGTCTTAGGCGCCGGGGCAGAGGCGCCGCTAACCCCGAGGCTTCACTATTCGTGTATGTTGCCCAGCCGCCCAACGGCCACGAACCATGGACGGATTGCCGGCCGCGCGGGGACATCGCGCTCAAGATTGTCGGCTCGTCGCCCAAGTCATTACCGGACGATCTTCTTGGGATGTCCTCGCCATAGGCTGTCTTCGGACTCAACGTCCGGATTTTCAATAATCACATTCGCGAAGCCGGAATCGGGCACGGTCTACAGCAGAGGATCGTACTGTCTTACGCCATGGCACACGAAATCGGGCATGTGTTGCTCAGGAGCGGTTCTCATCACACGCCCGTTTATGATCTACCCCTCCCGTTGGCGGGTCGATCATCGATCAGGTCATGGAACGTCTCGATAGGCTGGGGCTAATTTCGCTCTGAAATGAACCTGTCGAGGTAAGTCGCTGAAAACAAGCGGCTGTTTCGACTCCTGTCCAGCGCAGAGTAAGCCTGCCTACCTTCAAGGACAGGATTCTGCGGAGGCTGTCACTTAATACGTATCTGCTCCGTCACTGGAAAGGTTTGACGACGTTTCTCCGCGAGGCGGGCGCGCCGCTGGACAACAACATTTGCGAGCAGGCGCTGAAGCGTGCGGTGCTGCACCGTAAGAATGCGCTCTTCTACGAGACGCTGCACGGCGCGGAAGTGGGTGATCTGTTCATGAGTCTGATCCACACCTGTCAGTTATCAGGGGCTAATTCATTCGAGTATCTGACAGAGTTACAGCGGCGTGCGCACGAGGTAGCGAGGCGTCCTGCGGAATGGATGCCGTGGAACTACCGCGAGGCGGTGGCGCGCGCCGGCGCTGCCGTAAGATCGTTTCATGCCTGGCCGAAAAGGATCGACTGCGGCCATGGTTGAGTGACATTCTGAAATGCCCAGAAAACGGGCTTCCCAAAAAGCAAAATCCGACCACGTTTTTGGCCAGATACGGAGCCGGTCGAAAATGTTCCGGGCTGGCCTGTATGCCCGCATTTCGACCAACCATCAGCAGACGCTGGCGATGCAGAACCGGGCAATGCGGGAGTATGCGACCCGGCGCGGTTGGACCATTGTTCTGCAGGTCCGTGAGGTGAACTCCGGGGCGGCGCGGCGGGAATCGTACACGACACTCGTGCAATTAGTTATTGAAGAGAATGGAAATTTTCGAACATGAAGCCAAATGAACCCAGCCGCACAGCCCTGATGGTCGCCCGACAACGAGCTGCTCATCAGGTGCTCGATCATGGCTCAATCCTCTACGACCCATTTGCCATGAAGATTCTGCGTGAAGACGAAAAAGACGTACTGCAATTTGCGAACAGACATTCCTTGGGCAGTATCGGACGCCTGTTCACTGCCGCACGAAGCCGGATTGCGGAAGATGCTTTGTCAGGAGCTGTCAAAAGAGGGATTCGGCAGATCGTCATCCTCGGCGCCGGACTCGACACGTTCGCTCTCCGGAATCCCCATGGCGCACGACACGTCCGCATTTATGAGGTGGACCACCCAGCCACACAGGTATTGAAATGCGAGCGCTTGGCCGAAGCTGAACTCGCACTTCCGCCATGGCTCAGTCTCGTGCCAGTCGATTTCGAGCGGGACGATTTGGGGAAGACACTTGTCGGCGCAGGCTTTCAGCAGAACTCGCCCGCGTTCTTCAGTTGGCTCGGCGTCGTGCCATATCTGACACGGGACGCTATCGGCAGCACTCTGGACTACTTGGCGTCAATCCAGTACTCGGAGGTGGTGTTCGACTACATGGAACCACCCCAGGCATCCTCAGAAGAGATATGGGAATTAGTAACAGAGCGGACGGAACAGCTTGAGAAAATTGGTGAGCGTTGCGCCAGCCGTTTCGAGCCGGCTGGCATGGCAGCGATTCTTCGTTCGCACGGATTTTGTGACATCGAAGACATCAATTTCCAGGAGATCAGATCCAGGTTCGGCCGCGCCGTTCAAGGGCTCGCGCCAGGACAGGCTGGTTTTCACGTTGTCCACGCTAAGCACTAGCCCAAGGCTGCCAAGAGGGGCGTGCAATCAGTTCTCCGGGGAGACGTCATGCAGGCTTGCCGAAAGGACACATTTGCTCCCGGAGGCAAATTAGAGCCTTGCATCCCGTTGAGCTTTCGATGTTGACAGATCGGCACAGCTAGTTCTACGCGGAACTTTCGGCGCTTATTGTGGGGGTAATTGTGGGGGTGCATCTGACTACCCCACTCTCGTTATCGATTATTCCCCGGCACACCGGAACCCGATAAAGTTGCCATGACCTTCGGGTTCGAAACCCGATACGGACCGTCGTCCTTTCGCGCCAGCCTTCAGTTGAATGCCGATATGAGACGCATATGTTCCGTCCCGATTTGCACTTGGTCGCGACCGGTGGAACCGATCACACAGTCGAGCTTTGGTGCATATCGCTGTGTGGTCCCATGGTGATCGCCGATCCGGCGACGGGCACCATTTCAACCAATCAGGCGGCGCCGGAAGGAGCCCGGCCTGGAAATCTCGGGTTCGCCAACGCGACAACTAAAATGGGCGGCGTGGAATGGTCGACCTTTTGCCTGGAAAGTCCTGTCGTCGTTCGACAAGCCATCTCGCGGCCTTCTAATGATGCACGAGCTTTTCCATCGCGTGGCGAGCCCTCTTGGATTGATGACCAAAGATGGACAGAATAGCCACCTGGACACGCTGGAAGGTCGCTATTGGCAGTTGCTGGCTGGACCGCGCCAACGTGGTCCGTTCCACCTTCTACATGCATTTAGTCGAGTTCTTTTCTCCACAAACGTTACGCCCTTACCGTACGACACGTGCAATAACCGCTAATTGCGCAGCCTCCCGTGTCAACGTGGGTCGACGAACGTGGGATTCCTGCTTTGCGACAAATCTCGAGAATCCGATCCTCTGATCTCTCGACTAGGTTCCAGTCAGAGCCGTATTCCATGAGAATCCGCCAGGGATTGCCTTCCGCCATATTTGTGAACAGCAGCAACCCGCCGGGCGCCAGCAGATCCTGGTAAATACTATTAACAGGAAATACAGCCGCTCGATCGGACAAGTAGTCGAATAAGCCCCCAGCGAGTACAAGATCGAAGCAATCACCGTCAGCGAGACGCTTTGAGACGCGAATAACATTGCCTGGTATCAGTCGGTATGTTGTCGTAAACGGTCGCAAGCGTTGCTCGGCGAGTTCCAAGGCGGCAGGCTCATGATCGTTCAGTACGATCTCTCCGGCAAAGCTCTTCAGATCGGGAAGAATCGGCACCCAATCCATACAGCCGCCGCAACCGACAGAAAGGACACGGGCTGCCCTGCTCGTCATCACAGCTTCGGCGATCTCCAACGATTGGCGTTTCAGTTTGTTGCCGTGCTGCTGCACTACCGGCGACTCGAGCAAAATGTTCTCAATATGCCACCCCAGCGTACCTGGTAAGCTTTGGTTGGCTCCGGAAACCATATACTCGATGGTTTCAAAATCGCCTGCATAGCCACGAGGCCACTCCTGACACCTTTGCATGAACCATGACTCGGCAAACACCCGTCGTGCTGGCCCGAGACGCTGTTTGATACGCTCGGCTGACCACCCGTGAGCCTCTAGCACGCCCGCGGTGTCAGCGAATCGCTTCAGGACGCTGATGGCAACCTCCCGTCCCGTAACGGGATGTTCCCAGTGTTGGCGGCGTGCCTCTTCGAGACGGCCGTTTGTACCCAAGATCAGTCTTTCCAAATTTTTCCAAATCAGACTCGTATTTCCAACCCAAACTGGTTGCAACTCGTGCTGAGTGAACAGAACACCTATAGCCGATCATCGTTCCCTTCCCGAGAAATTGCATTTGCCTGAAAGCCTTCCCAAGGCGTTCGACAGGAAATTTTTGTTTGTGGCCTGCGCAATGGCTGCGGTTGTAACCAGGCCACTAGAAATTTGAGAAGTAGCTGTTGCACCATCTCCTCTCTTCTCCGCATGACCCTCCGCGGTGGAAGCAACTTCCACCGGGGTCGATTTCCGCGAGCGTGCCAGCCGAAGATTCCGCCCAAAGTGGCGCACAGCCTACCCCGTGACTCTCGGCTTCGCACCTTGCTGCTCCCGTTCTCTCCTTGACGGCTGAGGGCCGGCGGGCTTTGTCCGGCATCGTGATTCCCTCCAACCCTGCCTGCGCCGCCCGGATTGAAAATGCTCTAACGCGTGACTAGGCGGCGGAAATTCCGGATCCACAAAGAGCCGTTCAATCTTCCACCAGCGCGACAGCGACGCAGGGGGTGCAGTTTTCCTGAGGTCCGGGTGACAAGTCCTATAGGGTTTATACGAAAAACCGTGCTCGAACTGATGAAGTAAACGTTTTCGACCGGATCCGTAGTCACCGCAGTTGCCCCGGTCGCGACTTCATTCGCATCCGGAAGACGCCGCTCGGGCCACAGGCGTACAAGACGGCCGGATTGCCTGTGTCCATGGCAAGCCCGTCAACGGTCAAGTCGCTCAGGCCGGAGTTCACCGCGAACCAATTCTCGCCGCCGTCCAGGCTCTTGAAGACGCCGCCGCCTTGGCTTCCCACATAAAGCGTCTGCCGGTTCGTTGGGTCGATGATGACGGGGGCGCTTCGCCCCATACTGAGATTGCTGATGCCGTCATTGATCTGCTGCCATGTGTGTCCGCCGTCGGAGCTTCGGAATACGCCCTGGGTCCTGGCAGTCGCGTAGACGGTCAACGGCGAGCTGGGATCTATGGTGACGGTCCAAGCGGAGATATTCAACACGTTGGTCCAAGTCTCGCCACTGTCTTCGGAAAGATAAAACGCCTTTCCGGTCGAGGCGAAGAGTCTTCCACTAGTATTTGGATCGGTGGTCAAAAACGTAATCGGGCCCGCGCCTGACAGACCTGCGCCGACCGATTTCCAGGTATCCCCATAATCCATGCTCCTGAACAGCCCTTCGTTTTGGGTGCCGGCGTAGACGATGTTCGGGCTCAACGGATCAACGGCTACGGCTATGACGTAAACAGCGGGAGAACCAAAGCGGCGGACTGACCATGTCTGGCCGCGATCTGTGCTGCTAAAGAATCCGTCGCCAATCATCGCACCGGCGTAGACTCGTCGCGAATCCGTGGGATCGAACGCCACTCCTCGAGACCCGCGGCCTGTGAAGCCCTGTCCGGCGTTAGACCAGCTTACGCCTCCATCCTGCGTCCCGGCTAAACCCCACTGGGCCTCATTGCCGAGGAACATTTTCTGATGGTTCTTTGGGTCAATCCAGATTCCGTAACAGGATTTATTCTCGTGATCGGCTCCTGTATTCAGCGTGGTCCAGGTGGCGCCCTGGTCATGCGAAACCTTTGTACCAGCAAAATTGGTGCCTGCATAGACTGCCCCTGCCGAATCCACGGCGAGTGACATGACCATTCCATCCGCAATCGTTGTGGCTCTCCAGGTTACGCCGTCATGGAGGCCCGTCCAGACGCCGCCTCCGTTTGTGCCCGCGTAGACGATGTGCGTTGAGGAATCGACTGCGAGCGAGTACACGGGAAACGGCCCTGCTGAACCCGCCTGTTGCCATGTGTTTCCCGCATCCGTGCTTTTCCAGATTCCGTCCTGGTTCGTGCCGGCGTAAAGCACCTGGCTGTTGGCCGAGTCCAACGCCATCGTCCAGATTGCTTGCGGCGTCAGAGCCGTCATCGCGGACCAGTGTTGTCCGCCGTCGATGCTCTTGAAGGAGCCGTTTCCAACGGTTGGAGCGTAAAGGATGTCCGGATTTCCCGGATCGATAAGTATTTTGAAAATAGCGGCTGTAGTGGGAAAAATAATCGTCCACGTGGCGCCGCCGTCAGTGCTCTTCATTATCGAACCTTTTGCCAAATTGCTGAAGACCGCGGCGTAGACGACACCCGGACGGCTCGGGTCGGCCGCGACCGAAACGACGGACCCGGTGATCGCCGGCACATTCTGCCACGTCGCACCGCCATCGACGGTCTTGAACAGGGCACCCCCAGTTCCGGCGTAGACGATTTGTGGTCCGGAAGCATCGATAGCTAGCACTGTCACAGCGAGATTGGTGACACCAGTGTTGACCGTTGACCAAGTAACACCGTCATCTACGGATTTTCGAACCCCGCCTCCAGTAGAGCCTATGAAAATAATCCCGCTGCCATGGGGATCGACAGCGATGGCCTCGACAGCGGCGGGGGTGGGCCCGATGTTGGCCCACGCGTCTCCGGCCTGCTGCGCGATGAGCGCGATTGGTGCAAAGAACACTCCGATAGCGACCCGTTTCATATCTCCTCCTAGCACCGCTGCCGAGAAGAGCCGTCGCAGCGGCTGTGCAATGACATGGATCAGTCCAGAGATTGTTTAGAATGCACTCACTGGGTCCAGGAGCGGCAGGTGAAAATTTGATGTATTTTAGGTGAAGATCTAACTGGCTCATTTCAGGTGGATTGAACGCGTGCCGGCTCCTGATCACTATCGATTTGGTCCTTATCAAATCCATACCCGCACACGTGAGCTTTACAAGTACGGCACGAAATTGAAGCTTCGGCCACAACCGTTCCAGGTGCTTCAGGTCCTGGTCGAACACGCGGGGGAGGTAGTGACCCGCGAAGAGCTGCGCAAGATCCTCTGGCCCGCGGAGACCTTTGTAGATTTCGAGCATGGGCTGAACACATCCATTAAGGAACTGCGCCAGATCCTGAGCGACTCCGCGAGCAAGCCGCGATACATCGAGACGCTTCCGAAACTGGGATATCGGATTGTGGCCCCGGTCGAGGCGGAGCCGGTGGGCAACATCCCATCGAATGGCGCCGTACGCCCGGCCTCGACGGAGGAGCGACCGCAACTCACGCCGCGCCCACGCAGGCTATGGCTCTATGGCGCTATCACGATCCTGTTCGTTGCCGCGCTGGCCGGCTCGCTTGTGATACATCGCCAACCCCAGCCGGAGATCTCGATGCCCGTGCCGCTCACCAGCTTTCCGGGCACCGAACAAGCGCCCGCGTGGTCGCCTGATGGCCGCCAGGTAGCCTTCATGTGGAACGGCGTGAAACAGGACCAATTCGACATCTATGTGATGCAGCCTGGCTCAAGCCACACTCTGCGCCTTACCACCGAACCCGATTTTAATTACTACCCCGCGTGGTCTCCCGATGGAAGGTGGATCGCATACGTGCACGGCAGATCCGGCTCAGGACCGCGTTCGCTCGAGTTGGTGTCGCCGCTGGGCGGGCCCATTCGCACCGTGTTGACCAACCCGGAGGGCATCGGCCGTCCTTCCTGGATGCCCGATAGGCGCGCGCTCGTGATCGAGATCATACCCGCACCCAAGCAACCGGCGGCACTATGGGCCTTGTGGGTGGATACCGGTCAGCGCCGCCAGCTGACCTGGCCGCCGCCGGGTATCCCCGGCGATACGGGGCCCGCTGTATCGCCGAATGGCAAAACCCTGGCTTTCTGCCGTGCGACTATGTGGCGCACTGCGGAGCTTTATCAGATGGATCTCAAACCGGATCTCTCGCCCGCCGGACCGCCGCGCCGCCTCACCAATCTCGGTTTTGTAGGGATGCCCGCATGGGCACCGGATGGCAGCCGGATTATCTTCGAATGCCATCGCGAAGGCGCCGGGCTGTTCCAGATGGACCGCCTCGGCCGAAACTTGCGCCCGGTTCCCAACGTCCCGCCCAAGGGAGGGGGCCCGGCTCTGGTACGCCGGCCCGGTGGCTACACCTCTCTGGCTTTCGACAATGCCAGCTTTGAAACCACCATTTGGCGATACAGCTCGGAGACGGGTACTGACGGTGCGCCCGTGGAATTGGCGCCTTCGACCCACAGTCAGATTTCTCCACGTTACTCCAGTGATGGACAGAGACTGGCTTTCGGATCCAACCGCAGCGGTTACCAGGAGATCTGGGTGGCGAATGCCGATGGATCGCAACCGGTGCAGTTGACCGATTTGCGCCACATCCTCACGGAGACGCCGGATTGGTCCCCATCGGACGACCTGATCGCCTTTGTGTCACAGGACGGGGCCAATCGACAGATCTATACAGTGACCGTCTCGGGCGGGCCGGCTACGGCGATAACCAATGAAGAAGGAGTGCGGTCGGGGGACGGGTGGACTCTCGATGGAAGCGCCTATTATTACACTTCGACGCGTTCCGGCCGCGCGGAAGTGTGGAGGGCGCCGCGCGGCGGGGGCCCGTCGCAGCAGATCACGCTCGACGGAGGGATTTGCGGCTTCGAGTCGCCACGAGGCATTTTCTACTATTGGAAAGGCGAAAGCGGCAACCGGGGCTCCTTATTCCGCCGAACGACGCAGGGGGACCAACCGGTGCATCTCGCGGCCGAGGGCGTGCCTTGCCGAACTGCTCCGTCGCCAAAAGGATTCTACTTCAAGTCGGCGGACGGCAATGATGTTTACCTCTACGATGACGCGGCGGAGAGTTGTGGGCGCGTCTTCCAGCGCCGGGACCGGCCGTTCACTCGCTTCACCGTCTCGCCTGATGGGGCTTGGTTGGCAATCAACTATGACGGTAAGGAGACGAGGGATTTGATGATCATGGAGCATTTCAGGTAGGACAGCCATTCGGCTCTCCTACGCGCGACGCGGCCCTCGGCCGCGCGTACAGCAATGGAATCAACGCACAGCTTGCCTCCAACCGCTTGAATTATGATTCCTCTGAAAAAATCGTGGGTTGATTCTGGTTCCGGCAGTTTGCCAAGTGAGTGATCGAGAGCCAGTTCGAGGGTGCGAAAGGTGCGGAAGCCGTAAGATTCCTCACTGCGACTCGGGTTAAGATGTCTCAGTATCTCTCGAGAGTCGGAGGGGTTCATTCGCGTCGTACTGAAACCCCCCAACAGAATCGGCAGGATTCGTAATTCGGCGCTGCTTTAGCGCGGCGACTCGCCGGCGAACTTCCTCCGCTGCTGGGCTCGTATCTTTGACGTTCGGAGTAGTGCCGGTGGACAGCGGGGATCCTGGATTGCGGCTTTTGGCATTTGATGGGTCGGCTTGAACCCTCTTTGCCGGTTTCCTGGGCGCTTTTGACTTAGCTTTTACAAAATCGTAGAGCGTACTTATCGAGACTCGAAGGTCGCATTTTTCCGACAGCATGTTGACAATCTCCCGATAGGTCCGTCTGCCGCGCCGCATTTCGATGATCAACTTGCTATAGGGGTCTCTAAGCGCGAACGCGGCGGTTTCTCGGCAAGGCTGTCGAGGATATCTTGAAATTCATTGCGCATTAACTCGCTCTCGTTCGAAGAAATCTGACCTCCGGGCCAACCGAACGCGCCGAACACTGACCGGAAAGTGGCCGAACGGGTCCGGGAGCAGTTCGCACCTCTCGGTGTCGAACTGAACCAGGAGAAAACGAAGGTGGTGAATACGTTGAACGGAGAAGCCTTTGGGTTCTTGGGGTTTGATCTGCGTCGAGTCCGCAAACGAAAGGGGGACGGGTATTTTGTCTTGATGACCCCGAAAAAGAAGGCCCGCCAGGCAATCAAAGCCAAGATTCGCGACATCATCGCGCATGGGGGCGCAACCTCCATGCCGGAAGTGGTGAAGCGCATCAACGCCGCGCTGGCCGGATGGGTCAACTATTTCCGGGTGGGTAACTCCAGTCGTGCCTTTAGCGAGGTCCGCGACTACGTCGAGATGAAGGTCCGTACTCTGTTGACGCGGCGGAAACGGCGGCGAAAGTCGAGTGCGGGATGGCGGCGATGGAGTAACGAGTACCTCTACGAAGTGCTGGGGCTATATTGGGACTGGAAAATTCAGCCATTGCCCGGCGTCGGGGAGGGGAAGTGAAAATGGCCGTCCGACGACGAGACTCATAACCCTTTCGACGAAACTCGCTGGGTGAGCTGCTTGAGGGAAAACCTCACGAGCAGTTCTTATGGGGAGGGGTTGGAAACGGGCGAGGCAACTCAGCACCGCGCCAATCCCTTACCCGACAATTATTTTTCAAGGCGCTCAAACAAAACTTGACCGTGAAGAGCTTTGTCGGAACTAGCGAGAACGCACTTCGCATCCAGATTTGGACAGCCTTGATCGCCATGCTGCTGTTGAAATGGTTGCACCATCTCTCGAAGGCCAACTGGTCTTTGTCCAACATGGCATCCATGCTCCGGCTAAACCTGTTTACCTACCGCGAGTTGACCAAGTGGCTGCACAATCCCATGGAAACGCCGCCGTTACTGCCCGTCGCAGAGCAACTCAGCCTCGTCATGAGTTGATTTGGACAGGCCAATTCACAGCAAACGGGCAACCTCCTTATCCAATGGCTAGAATCCGTCCAATAAGCCCTCTGATTTCAGTACAGGCTAACCTGTTCGGGACTTATCTTGGACAGCAGTGATTGTCGGCGCGTCCAACCCGTGATCTTTTACTGTCTAAAGCGTGCCTTGAGTAGGTTGCGTGGGGTGCGTCGGTCCATGTCCCCGCCGTCGCGATTCCAACAACCTATCCAGGTCGGAGAAAAGCAACCTGACGCTGCGCCCCAGTCGGACGTAAGGCAGCTTGCCTGTTGCAATAGCGTCTCTGACCCACGATCGGCTCATACCTAGGTAATACGCGGCGCCCACCATGTCTGTTGACCTCCGATGTATTTCCTGAAACTTTCTCATACATAGCGATACTAACCGTCAGAGCAGCGGTCTGTCACTGGCATTTGTGCTAGAAATGCTTGCAAATTTGCAAGATGGTAAAAACGCGCCGTGTTTAACGATTAGAGCGCCGTGATAAGAGTGGTAGTAGATCGTCAACTGAACAGCCGAGCACATCTGCCACGGGTCTTAGGGTGGTCGATGTGACGCCTTCTTCCTTCTTCAGCCGATAGACTTGGGATTCGTTAACGCCAGCGCGCTGCGCAAGGTCCGAGATTTTCCACGAGTGCTCAGCGGAAGCCCTATCAATAAACTGACTGACGGTTTCATTTTCACGACGTGAAGTTATGAATCTAGGAACATTCTTTGGGGCCTGTTCGTGTCGAATCCATTCCTCCATGCTTCGATCCGCCGCCTCCTGGGCCGCTTCCGCATCTTGCCGCTCTGTCACATCAAGTTGTTTTTCAAAGCCGTTTAATTGTTCGCTCAGACCAACCAACATTCTGGTGATAGCAGTACATTCTGTCGGCGGGAGTTCGACGTAGCGCTGCAAGCAGCGCATGGCATTACCCAATGCGAAGCGAATAGATTGAAGCTTCGATGGATCGATTCCTTTCTTTAGCCGCGCCAGATGGTCGGACATCCGTTTCGGGATTGCAGGCAGGAGTTGACCCAATACGTCGTTGATTTCTTGGCGAAACATAGGTTCGAGGTCTCTATTAAACTGCTCTTTGGCACAATCGATGTCTTTTTGGGTTGACCGGCGTCGCTCCGATACCTCGTTGGGTTTTCTGCCGGTGACACTTGCAGCTTGCGCTGCGGCTCTTGCTCGAAGGTCAAAGAGCCGCGACAGTTGTTCGCGGGCTTCACCCGCATGCTTCTCTAGACCCGCTAACCGTTGCAGGGCCTTTTGGAATTCGAGATCCGAGTAGTCCAAGCGCAGCCTCCTTGCGCCCGGCCAGGTGAAAGGCTACGATTGGAACTGCTGGGATCCTAATCTGGAGCCTGGCCGCTTCCGGGCCGGGCTTTAGTTTCTCCAAGTATTATTTCAAGCGGCCATCGTCCGGGCCAGTGCCCGCCAAAGGGTTTCCCTTCCGACACCGAACAAGGCGGCAACCTCGGCGCGGCAGTGTTCTCCGGTGTTAATCAGCCTGCGAATCGTGATCGATTTGTTGGCGGGACAGCTTCGGGACGCCGCCCGAACCGCACGCCGCGTGCCTTCGCTGCCCGCATTCCGGCCCGCCGTTTCGCTCGGCGATCAAACAAGGTTCCAACTCGGCTAACACGCCGTTCATCATCGACATGGCGCGGGCCGGTGCCAGCATGCCGCTGCAATTGCCGAGGCGTTCCGCTCCGTAGGGTGCGCCGACTTGAACTTCCGGCAGCACTATCCCGCCGTTGCCCGTGATTGGAACGACCTGCTCAAACTGCAAGGGTGCAAACGGGACGGGGACAAAAACCGGTAACGGAGCGTAACCAGTTTCAGGCACCGACGCTAAAGGAGGTTAGGCGTAAAGCGAGATTTCACCATTCCGCAGTGGTGATATCCAGGGATAATGAAAAGCGGCCCATATACATATGCATATGAAGAGACGCCGTAATGTCGATGCTTCCGCGATCATGCCAACGAATGTCGCCATTGCAAACGACGAGACAGAGATTCCGTCGCATGCGCCGCCGGCCACGAAGCCAAATGGGAGGTCAGAGACGGACCATGATGGGAAATCCTCGAAGGGAACTTTCTTTACCCGCCTAGCGCAGATGCCGCTAGACATGTGGGATTCCCATATGTGCTATGTTTACCGCAGGTGGCCGAAGATTACCCGCGATGATTCCCCGCATTATCTTGCCATTCACAGGCAGGCGATTGATGAAGAAAGCATCAAGTCGCTGTATGGCAGCGGACGGTATACCCTTCGACTGAATGACGCGAAGCGCACGATTGACACTGCTTCGCTTGAAATCATGGATATCAACTGCCCCCCGCGCGTTTCTAAAGACGAACTCTTGGCAGACGCTCCAGAAAATCAGCGTTACTTCCAGTTATGGCCGTCCGCAGTCGCCAATGAGAAGAAGCCCGCCGATGGCAATCAGGACGCCGGCGCCGTGAAGGAACTGGTATCGCTGTTAAAGACCCTGATGGCGGATCGGCAGAGGCCCGAGAGCGACGAAGTGAAGAGCACCCTAGTCAATTGGGCACTAGAACAAACGTCTACCGAACGCGCCCAGAACAGCCTCGCTGCGCTTGCAGAACTGGTGAGAGCAGTTAGGGACTTGATTCCGGCGCAGGGCAAGGAAAGCGGCGCCGGCCAGAAGTCCGAGACGTTAGCGATTATCGCCGCAATGCAGGATCTACAGCCGCGCGCCCAAGATCCGCTTGCGCTCCTACAGCAGGCGAAGGCTCTATTTTCGCCCGACGCTGCCGAAGATCGGAGGACCGATGAAATCGCCCGCCTAGACCAAATCCTAGGATTCGCGCAGCGGCTTGCGAACATCCGCGGCGCCGCAAGCGGAGAGCGGACAGGGTGGGATGTGGGGCTTGACTACTTACGTGAGATCCTAACGCCCGTATCGCAGATCGGCCAAATGTGGCTTGCCAGTCGCAACGGGATGATGCCGAACGCAGCGGCACCAGCGGCCGCGTCGCCGTCCATGCAAGGAGGAGCGTTCGATCCGTACAGCAATCCGCAAGCGATGCGACAACACGCCGCGAACGTGAACGCGCAGCAGCAGACGGCGGCGGCAGCAGCCGCCGCGCCTAATCCCGCCGCACCAACAGGAGCATATGCAGCGGCGCAGGGCGGCGCAACCGATCCCGGCCTCCAGCAGCAGCAATCAGCAATACCGCCGAATCAACTCGCCGAACTGGTGCGATCATATGCGCCGTTGCTGATGAACGCGCTTAACAACAATATGCCAGGCGCCGCGTGGGGCGACCATTTCGCGCAGATGTTTGGGGCGGGCACTTACGAAGTGGTGCGCAATCAAGGCGAAGAAACTCTAACGCAGACGTTACTTTCGATGCCGGAACTTCAAATGTTCGGTCAGGCGCGCGTCCAACGATTCGTAAGTGCGTTTTGCCACTACGAAGAGATTCTGGACGAGGATGAGCAGCGCGACCACGACGGCGCAAAGATTAGCCCATGCCGCCGACCATCGATCTATTCCTAGCCCAAACGCTGCCAGACGGAACAGCGGTATACGACACGCAATGTAACGCCGTCGCCACACGCATCACTCACGCGACACAGCGCGTAGTTTCCTACATAGCGTCGATACCAGACCCAAACCAGCGGCTTGCCGTCGCGATCTGCGCCGGCATCCTATCGCTGATCGGAATCTGCTATGTAGCGCACCTGGACAGCAGGAGAGCCATCGCATGACGCCTCAATCGGTCAGGATTGCCCGCTGGCGGCGCCGCCTGCCAGTCCAGATCCCGCCGGACCTCGAATTGGAGGTACTCTGTTTCGTAATCCCCAGGAAAAGAATTCGACTCGGACCGGGTATTCCGTTAGTCTTTCGTCCCGTTCGGATACAAAAATTTAATAAATCGCGGTTGACAAAATGGGCGCCCGATGGAATATCGGGAGGACTCGATGCTCAAATGGAAACACATCCTGGTCGTGGTGCGGCTGTCGGGAGTCGCAGCCGTTCTGGCGATTTGCGCCGGTGCTCAGGATTTGCCTTCGACTCCGATGCTCGCCCCGGGAGCTCCGGCCATGCCGCCAGGCGGCGAACAGGCCTTCACGATCACCGTAAGCGGAACCGGCGCAGCAGTCTCTGCCAGTCCGACTGCCCCTGAGCCCGCGCCACCTCCCAGAGGGCAGCGGCGCATCACGCTGGAACAAGTGAGGCAGTCGGCTAAAACCGCCATTAACCCGCTCCAGCGGCTCAGTGCGCTCTCTGTCGAAGCTGCCAAGCAACATCGGCTGGGGGTTCAAGCCGATTACTTCCCCAAATTCAGCGCGACCTTCTGGAACCTGCATGCGACCGATGATCTGGGACAGATCCTAAGGGTTCGGCGCCTGCCGATGGCATCGATTCAGGAATCGGTGGCGTTCGTGAACAAGGATCAAACGGTCGCGTTTCTTTCGTTTGTCCAGCCGATTACTCCAATCCTACAAGTCCATCAGGCGGTCAAAATTGCGCGCGCCGACGAACGTATCGCCATGGCTAAAGCTCGAGCCGCCGCCGCGGACATCACGCGAAACCGTGAGATAGAGGAAACCTATTTCCAGCTTCTGATCGCGCAGCGGCAATTGACGTCGGCTGAATGGAGAATCAGAGCCGGCGAAAGCCGTCCTCTCTATGCCGCGGTGTCGGTCGGCCCGGTTTACGCAGAGCCGCCGACGCAGTTGGTCGAGGCTCGAAAGGACGCGGCATCCGGGGCTGCGAGAGTCAAGGAATTGACGGCTTCATTGGATCGAATGATGGGCTGGCTGGAGGATACGGAGTTGGATTTGGAAATCCCCAGCCCATTGGTCGAGAATATCTCTCTGCGAGACGTTACCGACGCGCCGGTGGCGCCCAACCCGGGAATAGTTGAGGCGGAAGAGACCGTGGTCAAGGCTCGCGCAGCGGTCGCACTCTCGAAGCTGGCCTACGTCCCGACGGTGGCCGCCGTGGCCGGTTATGCATTTCAGAACGCCATCCCCGCGGTGTTGAGCAATTTCGGGTATGGCGGCGTGATGGCTTCCTACACACTATTTGATTTCGGGAAACGCGAGCATGCGGTCAAGGAGGCTCGTGCGCAGCTCGAAATGGCTGAGATTGGGCTGCAAGTCGCCAAAACCAAGAGCTCAGGCGAACTGAAGAAATCGTACTATGAGCTGGAGCGCTCCCGACAGCTCAGTAACGTGGTGCAGAGGACGGCTTCGCCGGCGGCTTTGCTGATCAACGCCAGCGCCAGTTCGGAAAACCTCCAAGTGAGAGCAGCGCGCGCCGAGATGGAACTGGAACTGCTCCAGGCGGACCTCGCACACCGACAGGCATATGCCAGCCTGAAGACCTTAATGGGCGAGATGCGATGAGGGACTACAACCTGGCATTGATGCCCGAGAACGTCTCGTCGTTCGTAATCATTCTTGCCGCCAGGCACTCCTTGGGGTGGGGAGCTCGGCGTCGACGGTCCTACTTTTTCACCGCAGCTTGGGGCGAAGCTGCCCGCCGCTCGCCGCATTCACTGGTGTCATAGGAGAAAACCAAAGCGAAGCTCTCGATTAGGATTGGTGACCGTCTCACTTTTGCCGCGGCGGCAATCCGGCACGGAATATCGAGAGCCAAGATAGACCATATTGAGGTCGGCGCTTGCCGGTTGGCCCGCCTCCACAAACCACGGCACGCTGGACCAGCCCGGAGTACTGGCTGCGAACTGGACGGTTGCCGTAATTCGGATTATTCCAAATGGCGCGATGGAACTCACTGTGATCTCCTAAATAGTCCGACCATCATCGGAAAGAGTGCGAAACTCTAGAACTGATGCTCGCGAATCGGGCGGATTTTTCCTCGATCTGTCTTCCATAAGAAGTCCGCCTAGCCTCCTCAACCGGCCTGGGTCGTCGAGAGCACGGTACCCTCCGCCCGGCCGCGGTCGGCGAATCCTGCGGCCCCGCGTCCGCAACAGCCGAAATGATCACGAAGCTGGCGCCTACAGTTGACGAAAACGCTTGTACATCTTGACGTTGTCGAACATTCAAATCTCCAGATATGGCGGATGATACTCGTTTCTCTAGACGATAATTGCCGATGCTTGGAGAACCCTCATTTGACACTGAGGTGTCGGCCTCCCTCTCGTCGGTTAACCGGCCCAGGGGCGGGAATGCCGCCATATAGGGATACCAATCGGGCGATGAGTATGGCGAGGTAAAGCTGGCCCGTCAGTGCTTCGCCGGTTGCGAGAGTACGGGCGAGCCTGCTCGCGGGCACAATGTCTCCGTAACCCAGCGTTGTCAGAGTTGTGAAGCTAAAATAGACCCAATCGGCGAGACTGTTTAGCTGTCCTTCCGAGCAGGAAAAGGCATTCGGGGTGAAGGTGTTGGCGAACTCGTACGCATGTGCCCAAGCCACGCCCAATAACAGATACGCTGCAATTGCACCCTGAATTCGGATGGCCGTTAGCCGACCTCGCCGGAACACCTGCACCAGCAAGATCCCGATGATAACCAGAATACTGACGACCATGGTTCTGTCTCGCCAGCTGGCGAGGGACGGATACCACCAGGCTCCCCAACGCATCAGCAGCGAGGTGAGGCTGACGACCGAAGCAATACGAAACAGCCAGCGGTTGCCCCAGGCGATGGATGTGCCCGAAAGCAACAGCAGCGAATAAGTCACGTCAAGATACGATTGCAGGTGACTGCCGACCCAATTCGTAAGGGGCAGAACAAAACCCGCCGTAACCACCAGCAGAAGAAACACCGATAGGTTCGCCCCCGATTGCCAAATGGCAGCGATTCTACGGATCTTCCTGCTCACGCACTGGCTTAAGTTGGCTGTTTCCATTCCGATTATCATCAGAGTGGAGGTGGGCGCACGCCTCTTGGATCTGGCGTCCCAGTCGAACAAAGTTATGTCGTCCCCGGGTACTCCACGTGTCTCGTGCAGTGCACTTCTTGACGCACACTGAGCCGGTCACGTGCAACTGTTAGGGTGCGCCAATCAGAACAGAGGTTGTAAAACTTGGGGTTGGGTGGCCCTGGAGTAAATTCCATGGCGACGATAACATCGGGACGGCTCCCTAAAGGCCGTTTGGTTTCGAACAGCGTCATGAGCCCACCAATTGCCGACTGGATTCCTGCCCTCACAAGGGTCTACGGCACCATCTCACTGACATTTATGGCAGCTTCCAGTTGTGATGGTCGGTTTTCGGCCGGTTGCTCCTCCGTCAGCCACAATTCAATGGCTAGTCTTACCGGATCCTAACCAAGGGTCACACGGTCAGGTGGTACCAAGAACTATGTCATTAACGGAAAAATGACCGGCGGCTTCGCCATCCTCGCTCATCCAACGGAATATGGAAATTCGGGAATCAATCGTTCGTGGGCAGCGAAGACGGGTTGGTTTATCAGAAGGACATCTGCGAGAAAAACCACCGAGGTGGTTGGGCCATGATGGAATTCAATCCAGACGAGCAATGGACTTCAGCGTCGACCTCCGCCGGTACCGCGTCACGCACACAGCCATAAGGGCCGCGTTCGGCTAAGTTGCGATCGCGGACTGCATGTAATTACACCCTTTGCGGCTCTTATAACAGTCATTTATAAAGCCCACAAAAAAAGAGCCCCTGCTACGAAACACCATCCGGTTAGTATGGCCTGATGGCCCGAAAATGGGGCCTGCTCCAACGTGGAGAGACCTTTACACCGCGAGGTGAGGGAGAGACGAATGAGAATTAATGTCAAGTTTACCCTATCCGTCATCGGAGTAGTTCTTCTGGCCATAACAGCGTCGATGTGGCTGCGCGGGCTCGAGGCACAGCAGACTTCGGGGGCTCAAAGCTCTCCGCAACAAGTTCAAGTTACCGGCACGCCGGGTTCGCCCGACGCCACGACCACGATCAGCGGGGAACAACTCCCGCCACCGCCCCCGAAATTCGGTGGCGTGATCAAGGAGAGCTACCAGGACTCGAAGCCTTGGTGGCCGCCGCGCGTCGTGCCGCCCAAGGGGGCGCCTAACATCCTGCTCATCATGACCGATGACCAGGGCTACGGCGTGCCGGGCACCTTCGGCGGTGTTATCCCGACACCGGCGCTGGACCGCATCGCGAAGGCCGGGCTGCGCTACAACAACTTCAACTCGACCGCGCTCTGCTCGCCCACGCGAGCCGCGCTGATCACCGGCCGCAACCACCATTCGGTAGGCTTCGGTGTGATCAGCGAGCTGTCGACCGGTTACCCCGGCTACGACTCAATCATCGGTCCAGAAAGCGCGACCATCGGCGAGATCCTGACGGAGAACGGCTATGCTACCTCTTGGTTCGGCAAAGACCATAACACGCCGTCCTTCCAGGTAGGCCCTTCCGGTCCATTCGACCAGTGGCCGTCGGGGATGGGCTTTCAGTACTTCTACGGCTTCATAGGCGGCGAGACCGATCAGTGGACACCCTACCTCTGGCGCGACCACACGCAAATCTACCCGTGGGTTGGGAAGCCCGGCTATAACCTGACCACCGACATGGCGGACGAGGCGATCAAGTATATGCGAGGACTTGATGCCTCGGCGCCGGGCCAACCGTTCTTGCTTTACTACGTTCCTGGAGGAGCCCACGCGCCGCACCAGCCAACGAAAGAGTGGAGCGACAAATTCAAGGGCAAGTTCGACATGGGTTGGAACGAACTCCGCCAACAGATCTTCGCCAACCAGAAGCGATTGGGAGTAATTCCCGCGAATGCGCAGCTCACGCCTTGGCCCCACGACATCCTGAAGAACTGGAATGAGTTATCGGCGGAAGAAAAGAAGCTTTTCGCGCGGCAGGCAGAGGTATTCGCAGGCTATGTCGCGTATACGGACCACGAGATCGGGCGCGTCATCCAGGAGGTCGAGGATGAAGGAAAGCTCGATAACACTCTGATTATCTACATCGACGGCGATAACGGCACCAGTCCTGAGGGGACGACCATCGGGACGCCCAACGACTGGACCGCATACAACGGCATCCTGGATGTGCCGGTGGCCGACCAAATGAAGTTCTACGACGCCTGGGGCGGGCCGCAGACTCACCCCCATATGGCGGTCGGCTGGTCATGGGCGTTCGACACTCCGTTCAAGTGGACCAAACAGATCGCGTCGCACTTCGGTGGCACACGGCAGGGCCTGGCGATCTCCTGGCCGGGTCACATTAACGATCCGGGTGGGATTCGCGACCAGTTCCACCACGTCATCGACATCGTGCCGACGATCCTGGAAGCCGTCGGGATCAGGGCGCCGGAATACGTCAACGGCATCAAGCAAAAACCGATCGAAGGCGTAAGCATGGTCTACACTTTCGACAAGGCAAACGCCAGCGCTCCTTCAACCCACCACACCCAATACTTCGAGATGGTCGCAAACCGGGGCATTTATCACGACGGCTGGTACGCTAACACGCATCCGCCGGTTCCGCCGTGGGTTCTGAACGCACCCATGCCGGCTGTTAATGACTACAGGTGGGAGGTTTATAACCTTACTCAGGACTATTCCCAAAACAACGATCTCGCGGCGAAAATGCCGGATAAGCTGAAAGAATTGCAGGCGCTTTTCGATCAGGAGGCCGCCAAGTACCAGGTGCTTCCGCTCGACAATCAACAGTTCCAGCGCGCCCTCGCGCCGCGACCCAGCCTAACTGCCGGCAGGACGGAATTCACCTACTCGGGTGTGAACCCTGGGATTGACCTCGGCAATGCACCGAGCATTCTAAACAAGTCGTATACGATCACGGCGGACGTTGAGGTCCCGCAGGGAGGTGGCGATGGAGTGATTGTTACCGCGGGAGGCCGCTTCGGGGGGTTTGGCCTTTACATCTTGAAGGGCAGGCCGGTGTTCGATTACAACGGGCTCGGGCTCAAGCAATTCCGCTGGGAAGGCCCTCAACAAATCTCCGCGGGCAAGCATACGATCGTGTTCGATTTCAAGTATGACGGCCCAGGCGTCGCGAAGGGCGGCGCTGGTGTGCTGAAAGTGGACGGGCAGATCGTCGCCACAAACAGGATGACGCGCACGATCCCGTTCCTGATTCCAATTGACGAGACCTTCGACGTCGGCCTGGATACCCGCACGTCGGTTAACGAAAAGGACTACCAAGTACCATTCCCCTTCAACGGTAGGATCGCCAAGCTAACCTTTAAGCTCGGGCCGATGCAGTTGTCCCCTGAGGAGGCGAGGACGGCAGCGAAAGCCGTCGCCAAAGCTAAAGATTAGGCGGCAGGGCGAAGTGAGGGCAACTAAAGTTGCGAGCCAAAGAAGGAGGACTCCGCAATGAAGCCTTCGGTGCTATTCGTTTACTACACGTACACGCAGCAGACCCTCAAGGTCGTCAAAGCAATGGCTCGCGTGCTGTCCGATCGCGGCTCTGACGTGGCTTTAGCTCAGATTGAGTTCACGGACCCGCGCTATGCGGATCGGTTCAAGGAATTTCCAATGCCGCATCCGCAGCGCGAGGTCATCGGGATGATTCCGCCGGAGCTCTTCCGGACAACCGGGAAGATCCGCATCCCCGCGGTCGTGACCGAGCGGGAGTATGATCTCGTGTGCATCGGCTCGCCAACTTGGTGGCTCTCCACGAACATGCCGATTCGCTCTTTCCTGGAGTCAGACGCGGCGGGAAGCGTGTTGAAAGGCAAACCGTTCGCGGTCGCTGTAGTCTGTCGGCGCTATTGGCGCCATAACTTGAATACAGTGCGAAGACTCGCAAGCGAGCGCGGCGGCGTCTTCGTGGATGGCATCCATTTCTGTTACGAAGGCGGCCAGGTACGTTCATTGCTGTCGCTGCTCAGCTACCTAGGGTCAGGCGAGTACCGCGACCGCTACTTGGGGATAAAGATCCCGCCGACCAACATCCAGGAGTATCACCTGCAGGCAGCAAGAGCATTCGCAAACCGGCTGGCCGATCGGGTCTTGGTTGCGCCCGGGACTCTGCACGGCGTCAAGTGAGGAGGGCCATGGTCATCCTCGACTCGGTCTTTCTATCGCGCCTGCAGTTTGGTTTCGTTGTCAGCTTCCACATTATCTTTCCGGTCTTCACGATCGGTTTGGCTGCCTGGCTCGCGACTATCGAGGGCGTGCGGCTCGTGACCGGCGACCCAGATATCGTCGAGTATTCGACTTCTGGTTGATAGTGTTCGGAGTGTCATCCGGCATGGGTGTGGTCACCGGAATCGTGATGGCGTTTCAGTTCGGCACCAACTGGGGGTGCTCGCAGAGCGGGTGGGAGCCAGGGACCACTTCTGGGCTACGAGAGTTTCACAGCCTTCTTATTGGAAGCCACTTCCTATGGCGTCATGCTGTTTGGACGGGAGCGTGTGTCGGCGCGGTTTTACTTCGTGGCCCAGCCGATTGCGCCCACCGCAAGCACCAGACCCCCCTCACCCAGAATTGCCCAAACTAAATCGGCCCGATTCCTCAAGATGGCGCCTCCTGAGACGCAATACGTCAGACCGGCATGGGTTGCGGTTCAGTTTGGCTACGGTGGTGAGCCGGCCGAGCCTCGATGTCAGCGCTGAGGTTGTGAGCGCTGTTGACGAGGGCGAGATGAGAGAACGCCTGCGGAAAATTTCCCAGTTGGCGGTGTTCTTTGGCATCGTATTCTTCCGCCAGAAGGCCGACATCGTTGCGCAGCGAAAGCAGGCGCTCGAAAAGCGAACGCGCTTCGTCGATCCGGCCTTGCAGGACGTAGTTGTCAACCATCCAAAAACTGCAGGCGAGAAAGGATCCTTCGTTCCCCGTCAGGCCATCCACTGAGCTTGTGGTGTTATAGCGCGCGACCAAGCCATCTTGCATCAAGTTCTTCTCTATCGCGGCCACTGTGCCTCGGACGCGCGGGTCTTCAGGCGGGAGAAACCCGACCAAGGGTAGTAGCAATAGGCTGGCATCAAGCTCTTTGCTACCGTAGTACTGGACAAATGAATTCAATTCCCGGCTGAACCCGAGGCGACAGACCTCGTCATGGATATCACTGCGTAGCTTGATCCAAGGGTTGAGCGGCCCATCTGCTCCAAACTCTTGCACAATACGAATCGCTCGGTCGAAGGCTACCCACGCCATCACCTTGGAATGAACAAAGTGCCGGCGCGGCCCGCGGATCTCCCAAATTCCGTCATCCGGCTGGGTCCAGATTTTTTCGAGATGATTGACGAGCGCTCTTCCCAGTTCCCAGCCGGCCTCGCTTTTTGGAAGTCCTTTGCGACGGGCCAGGTAGAGAGAATCGAGAAATTCGCCATAGACATCGAGCTGCAACTGTCCAGAGGCGGCGTTCCCGATTCTTACGGGCCTGGAGGCTTCGTAGCCGGGTAGTTCCGCCAGTTCGAACTCAGTAAGACGCCGCTCTCCAGCGATACCATACATGATCTGCATACGTTCCGGCTTTCCAGCCACAGCGCGGACCAACCAATCCCGCCAAGCCATGGCCTCATCCATGAAGCCAGACTCTATGAGCGCGTATAGCGTGTAGGTAGCGTCGCGGATCCAGCAAAACCGATAGTCCCAGTTGCGAATCCCGCCCATTTGCTCCGGCAAGGAAGTGGTTGCCGCCGCCACGATGCCCCCGGTTTCGTGGTGAGTGAGGGCTTTCAGCGTGATGATAGAGCGGAGAGTTGCTTCGGCATAAGGCCCCTTGAAGGTGTGCTTGCTCGACCATTTCTTCCAATCGTCTGTGACGTTTGCGACGACGGCGCCGGCGTCGAGTGGACGCGGCAGCGGACTGAAGGAATGGGACCACGTCAGCGCGAACGGGACCGTCTTGCCTTCTTCGACTTCGAAATCAGCCTGGGTTTTGAGGTCCTCGCCGCGGAGGGTGACGGTAGTGCCAAAAACAATTCGATCCGGTCCCGCGACCGCGCATAGCCGGTTGTCCTCCAGGCGGCTCACCCAGGGAACCACGGTTCCGTTATCGAAACGCAATGTGAGTTCCATCTGCATGGGCATACGACCGCGGATGCCACGAACAAGTCTGATCACGTTCTGCTGGCCGTCACGACGATCCATGCAGTCGATTAGCACGACCGTTCCTTCAGGCGTAGAAAATTCGGTCTCCAAAACCAGAGTGCCTTCGCGGTACCGGCGCGTGACCTTCGCGTGAGTGGCCTTGGGAGCGATGCTCCAGTGGCCGTTATCCGGCGATCCTAAGAGAGCAGCGAAGCAAGCAGTGGAGTCAAACCGCGGAAAACAAAGCCAGTCAATAGATCCATTACGGCCAACAAGAGCAGCCGTAGCGTTGTTGCCAATGAGCGCGTAGTCCTCGATTAGTAGGGTCATGAAACTTAAGCCTCCGAAATGGGTCCGTCAAGAATCCGGTACGGAGTGATAGGTTGAAGACCTTTCCCTCCACCTAGGAGCTATATATCAGATCGGCATGCGGTAACCGTAGAATTCGTGATCCTCGTTGTAGCCCCCCTGGCCGGACCCGAGGTGCGCGAAATCCGCGACGAAGTCGATCGCTTCGATCCACTTGATGTTTTTGAAGCCCAACTCGTTCTCGCAGCGAAGCCGTAGAGGCGCTCCATGCAATACGCTTACAGGTTCTCCGTTCATTTCATAGGCCAGAATCGTCAGATGGTGGGCCATGTTTTCGAGTCGATGAACATCGTAATACCTGCCGCCTTCGCCTCCCTCAGCGAGTGAGTAGAAGACTGCGTAGCGCGCCTGAGGCGTGGGTTTCACTAAATCCAAAATGTGGTGCATCGGGACGCCGCCCCATTTGGCCACGCCCGACCACCCCTGAATGCAGAAATGCTCGGTGATCTGCTCCTGCTTGGGCATCGCTTTGAGTTCCGCGAAGGAAAACACCTGGGGATTGGCGACCAGGCCGCCGATTCGCAGCGAATAACTGGCGAAGTTGTCTCTGGCGAGCGCGTCGAACCTGTCGGTGTTTGGCATTGTCCCGTTGGGCCAGAAATGCGGAGAGATATCCGCCTGGGTGTACTGACGCTTGGGATCGAACCATTCGACAAGACCTTTGAACCAGCCGATGATAAAGCGGCCGGTTTTCTGAACCAGCCGTGCATGCCTGATCGTGAGCGGCGTGGCGACAGCCCAGGCAATGACTACAATGGCGATCGCCGGAATGAATATAGCGAAGCCGACGTTCGAAATATTGTTCAAGCCGGCGAACATCTTGTTCACATTGCCTCGGAGTCCAGTGATGAAAATCATGGTCAAGTGGATGAAGATAAAGAGCACGAAGGACAACATTATGAAGAAATGAATCGTCCGAGCGACTTGCCGATGGAGAACCCTTCCCAACCAGCCGAGCCGGTTCGCAATCGCCGGCGCCTGCATCAGTCCGGTGACGATCGCGAGCGGCGCGGCGATGAAGACTATGCCGAAATACGTAAGCTGTTGTATGCTGTTGAAGCGAACCCAACTGTTATTCGCCGGAAACTGCAGGGACAGGTACTGGATAACCACCGTCAAGCTGTTCGGGAAAACCTCCCACGTGCGTGGCACTGTGGTCTAGGTGTCGTTGTACGTGGGATCCCCGGGTACCGAGCTC
>AmSFosDRAFT_100099_pt1 | contig 35068 bp, 30 predicted proteins | sample FosCloommunities_FD_10275 | JGI IMG/M metagenome (IMG submission 10275)
GCCTGCAGGTCGACTCTAGAGGATCCCACCAGGAAACAGCCTAGGAACACAGCTGAAGGTCGAGATCATCAAGCCCGACGGCAAGCGCGCCCCGGTTGTGATGGTCAGCAAGGGAGACGAGCAGTTTGGCTCCTTCCGCGACACGCAGCAGCCGGGCGACTACAGGATCGAAGTCACCGCCACCCGCAACGGGGAGCGGTTGGGGACGGCGCCAGCGCAGTTCATCGTCTCCGAGCAGGACCTGGAGCTGGATAACGCGTCCTCCGATCCCGACGCGATGAAGGGCGTCGCCATGGCCTCCAACGGCGAAATGGTCCGCGCCGAGATGCTGCCCAAGTGGTTGGACGACCTGATGAAGAAGACCGACTACCTCGATGTAAAGCAGGAAACAAAAAAGACGCTCTGGGATACCTGGACCTTCTTCTTCTGCGTGCTGCTGATCCTGACGATCGAATGGTATCTGAGGAAGCGCTGGGGACTGGTGTAGCGCCACGCAACATGCCACTTATAGGTGGTTATGGCGTTTCGTGAGGCGGGTGACATCAATCGTTCAGCAAGCTTGACAATTGCCACCTCCGGGTACATGATGGAACTACCGGAACAGACTCCGCAGCAAGGGTGGTGCGAAGCGCTCCAGACGCGGCAAGGGTGGCATTATGTCCCGTCAGGCGATCTTTGAAGCCAGCGTCGGTTACTTTCTTGAGCCGATCGAGCCGTTCATGGAGGACCAGTCCGTGAGCGAGATCATGGTCAATGGCTACGACACCGTCTACATCGAACGGCGTGGCAAATTGATCCGCACGGACGCCAGTTTCTTGAGCGAAGACTCGCTGTTGACCGCCATCCACAATGTCGCCCAATGGGTAGGACGCGAGATTACCGATGAGCGGCCCGTTCTGGACGCCCGGCTACCGGACGGCTCGCGCGTCCATGCGGTTATTCCCCCGAGCGCAAGGACCGGGCCCTATCTAACGATCCGCCGCTTCACCAAGCAAGTCCTTACTGTGGACGACCTTATCGCCTTCGGCAGCCTCAGTCCGGCGGCGAAGGAATTCATCGATATCTGCGTCCGGCTGCGAAAAAACGTAATCATTTCGGGGGGAACTGGCACGGGCAAAACCGTCCTGCTTGGGGCCATTTCACGGTTCATTCCCGAAGAAGAGCGAATCGTCGTTATCGAGGACACTTCGGAGCTGCGCCTTATCCAGGAGCATTGCCTCTATCTAGAGTCGCAGCAGGCCGACCGCCACGGTCGTGGCGGGCTGAGCGTGCGGCAGTTGTTCGTTAATTCCCTCCGCATGAGGCCCGACCGCATTATCGTCGGCGAAGTCCGCGGCGGCGAGGCATTGGACATGATCCAGTCGATGATCAGCGGACACTCCGGGGCGCTTTCGACTGTCCATGCGAATAGCCCGTTGGACGCCCTGATCCGGCTAGAGACGCTTTCGCTGATGTCGGATGTGGAAATCCCGGTTTACGTGGCCCGGGCCCAGGTGGCGTCGGCGATCCATCTTATTGTGCAAATAGCCCGCTTCAGCGAAGATGGATCGCGTAAAATAACTCGGATTACCGAGGCTCGCGGGCTGGACGAGAACAACCGATACCGGCTTGCCGATCTGTTCGTCTCCCGCCTTCGTGGCCGGGACGATGACGGACGATTGGTGGCCGATTTGGAGCCGTCGGGCGAGCGGCCCAGCTTCGCCCGGGAGCCGTTGGACCAGGGTATGGTTGATCGCGTACGGCTGACGAAGGATTTGTGGGTGATGGAGGGGAAGACTTGAGGGTGGCGAATACTTTTCGCACATCGACGCGAATAGTTTGGAAAGCATGCGAAGTTTGAGCCAAACAATACGCTGCCGACGAGGAGTGGCCACCCTGGACTATGTCCTGGTGCTGGGCGTGATTTTGCCCCTAGCCGCGTTTTTGTTCCGCGTCGGCCCGCTGATCATTCGCCTGGCGTATGAAATGGTTTGTGTAATGGTTTCGTGGCCTTTTATGTGAAGAGAAGGGACCTTATGAAGCAAAACTCGTTGACGAACCTCCTGAGGGAGATTCACGAAGATGAAAACGGCTCGCTGAGTCTGGAGACGATCCTGATCATCGGCGCCATCGCCTTGCCGATTTTGATTTTCCTGATCGTCAAGGCGTGGCCGTCGGTCAAGCAGTACTTCAACCAAGGCTTGGAAGATCTGCAGAACGACAGCACCAACGCCCAGAACTAAAGCGGCCCGGAGCGACCATGCTTTCCACGGTCCTGCTCTTTGGCTTCACGGCAGCTGCTGCGGTTACCGACCTGTTGTGGAATAAGATCTACAACTGGAATACGTACAGCGGCATCGTGGCGGGCGTGGCGCTGGGTGCGGCGGGAAGTGCGTGGCTAGCGGCCGATCCGGCGGCGGGAACCAAAGTGCAGCGCGGGCTAGGCGGGCCGCTGTTGGGTGACAGCCTGCTCGGCCTGCTGGTCTGCGGACTCGCTCTGGTCGTTTGCTTCGCGATCTTCACCGGCGTGAGCGGCGGTGACGTGAAACTGGTGGCCATGATGGGCGCCTTGATGGGGCTGGAAAAAGGCATCGAGGCGATGCTGTGGACGTTCGTACTGGCGGCCTGCTTTGGCCTGATCGTCCTCGTATGGCGGGTCGGGCCGTTAAAAGGAACCGGCCTCGCCGTGCGGCGCATCGGGAGCAAACTGAGACCCTATTGGTTTGCGCCGCTGAGTGAAGCGGAGCGGGAACTTTTGAAATCTCGGCTTTTCATCGCGCCAAGCGCGCTGGCGGCGGTCGTAATCGTGAGATTCGGACTTATTGTGTAACGCGTGATATTGGGATTCATAACGCCATGGCTCGTGCAATGCTGACCGCATGTTCGCCCTGGCTCGTATTCTTGCTTTTTCTCCTTCTGGCGGCCTGGGCGCTGGTGCGCTTCAGCCGGGCGCAGCTTCGTCTGGGCCGCCTTTTAACTCTCCACCGCGACGAGGCGGGCAGCATCCAGAGCCTTAGCTTCGTGCTCACGTTGCCCGTGTTCATCTTTGTGATGCTGATGATTGTGCAGGTGAGCCAACTGATGATCGGCATCGTTGTGGTCCACTATGCGGCCTTCGCGGCGGCACGCAGCGCGGCCGTCTGGATTCCCGCGGCCATGCCCGCCCCCGAAGGTCCGTGCTGCATCAGCTCCTACGCGATCGATCCCGACGCGCCCGATCAGGTCGCGCCGGAAACGAATCCCACCGCGGTGGATTACGGGCCTTCCAGCGGTGGACTGACCTACAAGATCGAACCCGGCAGCCCGAAGTACGACAAGATCGCCTCGGCGGCCATTCTGGCCTGCGTGCCGATATCGCCATCGCGGAGCGTCGGCCTGGGCGCACCTTCGGCCGTGCAGACAGACACCGTCTTGAAGAACGCCTACGGGACGCTCGTCCCGTCGTCCGCCACGAATTCCAAGATCGGCCCGCGCATCGATAACAAGCTGGCTTACGCGATCGAGAATACGCAAGTCGAGATCCGTTTCTTTCACAAGAACGAGGAACCGCCGCTGCAGACGTATGGACTGCCCGACGATCCCAACGAGTTTTACCCGAACGAGGTCGGCTGGCAGGACCAGATCACGGTGACCGTGAAGTACAACTTTCCCTTGCTGCCCGGCGCAGGGCGGTTGCTGGCCAAATATGTCGCGCCGCCGGGTGGCGGCAAAGACACAGTGGCGGGAACGATCCAGCACAACGGCAGCGTGTATACGTATCCCTTGGAAGCCCAGGCGACTATCGGCAACGAGGGCGAGAAATCGATGGTGACGTATGTTTATCAGTAGACTCCATCGCGACGAGCGCGGCTCGATGAGCATCGTCAGCGTCTTCGCGGTGATGTTCCTGGCCATGCTGCTGGGCATGGTGATGAACGCCGGCCGGCACGTCGACGGTAAACTGCGGATGCAGAATGCGGCCGATTCGGCCGCTTATTCCGGCGGCGGCGTGCTGGCCCGCGGAATGAACACGCTGGCCTTCACGAACCACTTGCTGTGCGACGTCTTCGCGGTGGACGCCTTCTTACGCGAGGCCCGCGATCAGAATTCGGCCTCCTACTCCCCGCAGATTCTAGCCGCCTGGAACAAGGTTGCCGGACAGTTTTCCGCGTCCGGCTTCTCCAAATTCACCGCTCTCGGCTCGGCTATCCAGCAGAAGACGCCGTTGGAGCAGCAGATGGTAAGCAGCTATTCGAACTGGGCCAAGTCGGTGAGCGACCAGGTCCTGCCGCTGATGGAAGAGATTCTGCAAGACGAGCTGATTCCCAAGTACCAGCGGGCGGTCGTCGCCGCGTTTCCCGATATTGCCGCATCCGCCGCGCGGGAATCCGCGGCGCGGAACGGCACGCCCGACTTCGGTCGCGGCACGATGTACGGCGTCCTCTGGCGGGGAGACGGCACGCCGCTGGGCGGCGGCAACGAGGCCGGCTACTCGCCGGACGACCGCACGCTCCCGGCAGTTGATCCCGAATTGGATTCGCTTCCCAACCAGAGCGATTATGTTCGCCGGGCGCAGCGAGACCGGTCGCGTCTGGCGCACAAGTACCTCGACGACTGGAATAACCAGATGCTCAGCGGCTTTGACCAGGTGGCGAAAATGAGCCAGTTCGCCAACCTTTGGCGGAGCTTTACTTGCGGCTACTTGGAGCACTTGCTCAACGTCGAGTATCCGAGGACGAACCTGCCGATGATGATTCGCGATAATCCGGCCGATGCGACCAATCCAACCGCCGAATTGCAGCAACATTACACGTTCATCGCCGTCACCTACTGGAAGAAGCTGCCGGAGATGCTGCCGGGCCTCTTCCGCAATCCGCTGGAGCCGGACGCCCAGGCGTTTGCCGAAGTCCACGTTTTCATTCCGCGGCAGCGCCTAGAATGGGTCCATGAAGGCGGCACGGGCGGAGGATCGAATCAGACGTCATTGGGAGGCGTGCCGGGCGAAATCGCCTACGTCGGATCCAGCGGTGGATCGCAAGGCGCTTCGGGTGGCGGAGGCGAGTGGGTGGTTGGCCGCGTCGGCGGTCCCACGATCTGGAACCTCTGGAACCAAAGTTGGAACGCCCAGATTGCCAAGGTGACGGCGCCCGCACTGGCTACGATCCTGCAAACCGATCCGCAACTGCCCGGCTTCGACGCGGAAAACTTCAAGTTGCCGAATCTTGGCGGTCTGTCGAGCGACGAGATAGAAGAACAGATAAGTCCGCACTAAAACAACCCTGAAAATGGTCCACGTCCCGAAGCTCAAGAAGAAACCACGAATCACACGAATAACACGAATAGAAAACGATTGTTTTCATTCGTATGATTCGTGGTTTCCTACTCGTCCGGGTCTGGCCATGCTGGAGCTGGTCCTTGCTCTGCCAATCCTGCTGTTCATCATGGCGCTGATCTACAACTACGGCGTCGTGGCTGCGTGGAGGATCCGCGAACATTCCGTTGACCGGCTGGCCGTCTGGCAGACGCGTTGGCCCCGTACCGGCGCGACCGATCCCCGGCCTGGCTATTGGCCCCCAACGGCAACGATGGGCGCGTCCGACCAGGGCAACGTGCAGGGCATGGACGACAGCCGCGTCGATCTGCCCGTGGCCCGCGGTCCTCTGCAGGGCACGACTGTCAACACTGAGCTTTTGGACGAGACCCGCGGCCTCCGCGAAGGCAGCGCCGAGCTTACCAGGGGATTCCCATACCTCGGCAAGCTCGGTAAATACACGATCGACGCCCAGAACTGGCTCATTGACGACAAATGGCAATATCAGCGAATGGGCATGCCCGACAATTGGGAACGGCGGATTCCCGTGATTTACACGCTGGCCGAGGCACCGGCGTCGCAGATGAACTCGTACATCCAGGCCGCGGAGTCGATCGTCAACGCCCCGTTCGCCTCTGGACTTCGGCCGCTGGACAACGATCCCGATTATATGTATTACCAGGCGCTTTTCGGCTGGGGCGGGCCGCCCGAGTTCCAGCCGCGGTTCCGTCGTTTGTGCAGCACCGACCGCACGCTGACCGACAAGAGCGTGCAGCAGTTGATCAAGCGCATCGAAGGCGGGCGCGAGGGACGCCGCCACATTCCCAGCGTGGCCGAGGTGATGGATCGGGCGTTTCTTGGGCTGTACGAGCATGCCTTCGCGACGTTTCAGGGTATTCTCAAGGCCAATCCGCCGGCGCCGCCGCAGATGAGGGCGCTGGCCCAGTCGCAGATTCCCTTGTTGCAGGCGAACATCGCAGCGCTGCGGAAGGCGTTGCAAGCAATCCTGGCGGCGGAGGCAACGCAGGGCAGCGGGTAGGTCCTTTCTGCCGGAATGGACCGATGCTGACGACATCCTAGAAAGGTGTGACGTTCTTTGGGTTTCGACCGCACTTGTCCCTCTCGGCAAGAGGGACCTACATCGCCGAAAGATCCACCGAGCCTGGGCGGGCTTGCGCGGCGAGTTTCCCGCTGGACGACAAACAGCTTGCTGACGGTCATGTTGCTAGTCATTGCACTAGGCTTCGGGCGCGAAGTTCTGCATTGGTGGCACGACGACCCGGGAGCGACGCCGACGGCTAACGCCGAATCGCGGTCAGCACCGCTAGGCGCGCCCGATTCACGAGTCATGGCATTCGGCAATCAGGACTGGTCGATCCGGCGGCAGGCATTCTCTGGATCGCAGGTCGATGTGCCGGCCGCGCTGGTGGCTTTCTGCCGCCGCTGGATTGTCGAGGCCCTGCCGCGCACCGAATCGGCCGACCACGCCGAACAAGACGTGTTGAAGCGCTTAGCGAATGAGAAACCAGTCGTCGAAGAGCGAGATCGTTGGCGACTATATCAGTGGACCTCGGGGAGTCCGATTGTAGTGGGTGTAACGTATGTGCGGACAGCGGACGGCACGCGGCGCGTGCCTGCTACCGTGGGGACAAACCTTGCGAAACCAGCCTATCGCGTGGTAATCTGGGGTATGGCGGTCCCTACCGGTGTGAAGTCGTGGACCCTGTACGTTTTCCAGCCTGGCGGCGCGGCATCGGGACCCAACCGAGGCGCCACCGAGATACCGCTCCCGCCCGGCTCCCGCCGGTTGGCATCGGTTCGCGAGGCGGATGGAAGCGCGGTCACGGCATTTGCCGCGGACGACGACCTGAGCCGATCCGCCCGGCGATTTTATGATAGCTGGTTTACTGGCCGCGGCTGGACGGTGTCAGACCCGTGGCAGCAGAATGCCGCTGGTTGGCAGGTCCGCTTCGAGTCGGCGGCTCACCACGCCGCCGTTGACATCCGCCTGGGCGTCGATTCGCAGGGCAAGTCGACGGGGCTGATAATGGAAACAGAGAAATGAAAGGCATTACCGGAATCATTGTCGCTGTTGGGCTGGGTATCGCCGGCGCGGCGGCGAATCTCTTCTATCTCCACGCCGAGGCGCAGAAGGTCGATACGATCTCCTTCATCGGCATCGACAAGAACGTGACGATCGGCCGCGGCGAACGACTGCCTGAAGACAAGCTCGTCGAAGTGAAGATCCCGAAGAACCAGGCGGGCAATCTCGACGGATACGCCTATCGCTGGGAAGAGCGTGTCGGATTCAAAGGCGACGAGCGCGTCTGGCGGGCGCTGGGCAGCGGCGACTACGGCGTCCTCTTGCTCCGCGAAGACCTGAAGGAGCCATTGAAGGAGCTGGAATTGGCCAAAGGAGAATCGTTGTGCTGGATTCCGATTGAGTCGCGATCGTACGTCCCATCGCTGATCACGCCCGGCGACCAAGTAATGTTCGTTGTGCCCAAGAAACCGGCAGCGCCGATGCACATGCCGACCCCCACGCCACAGCCGAAGCCGACGACAGACGCGAAGACAGCAGCCGACGCGAAGCCGGCGCCAGATGCGAAACCGGCCGACCCCACCACGTCCGACCAGATCGCGCCCAAGCCCGACGAGGACATCAACGCCGACTACACCGGGTTTGAGACCGAAGAGATCGGGCCCTTCACCGTGCTTTCGGTCGGCAACCGGCTGGGCGACCTCAAAGTCATGCAAGCGGCGAAGATTCCACAGCTCCAGGAAAACGTGTTGGGTATCCGCGAAGGCCCGACAAACTCTAAGGAATGGGTCGATGTGAAAAACCTCTGGAACCGCCTCCAGGCGGTAAACTTCCGGCAGATCGGCGTCCGGCTATACGGCAAGAAATGAAAATCTGGTTCAACAAGATCAACGAAAGCCGCCGCAACCTGGTCGAGGTCGCCGGCAGCCAGATCACGATCGGCCGCGACGCCGGCAATACGGTCTGCCTGCAAAGCCCGCTGGTCTCGCGGCAGCACGCCGTTGTCCGAGTCAACAACGGAAAACTGGTGTTGGAAAATGTCGGCCTCAATAGCTGCCTGGTGGGCGAGGAGGAAGTGCTCGGCGGACAATCCGGCATTTTCGAGCCGGGCACCAAGATCCGCATATGGCCGTTCACCCTGACTTTCGAGGCAGAAAAGTCCGTCACCGTCAGCCGCAACGAATTGGAGGCCCACCTTCGCTCGATCATGGCCGAGCTGGAGCTGCGAATCCACCAGAAGCTGCTGGAGCGGCTCGACCTCTACCAGTTCGAGACCAGTCACGGCAGCGACCCGCAAAGCATTTTGCTTCTGGAAAACAACATCGAGGACGTCTGCCGCGAGCTCTGTGTCTTCGGTCCGGAGAACGAGCCGCTGATCGAGGAGATCACCGGGCTGACGCTCCGCGACCACCTTGTCAACCAGATCATCATGGAGACGGGCACGGACGACATTTTCGACCTGGCCGTGCTCACCTCCAACGAGTTCGATCTGCCGGCGACGCTCGTGCCCGAGCGCGAAGCGGAACTGCACGGCCTGTTGAAATTCTTGCGCGAGCGGCTCAAGGTGGCCGAATGCCGCGACGTGAGCCAGCAGGTCAACCGGGTGGAAAGCGGATTCAACGACGTTTTCCATCTCGTCCGCCCGCACTTGCACCACGAGTTGCGGAAATACATGATCCTGCGGACACTCAAGAAAGACCTCAAGGATATCATCTTCGGCTTCGGGCCGCTGCAAGATCTGCTCCGCGCGCCGACGGTCACGGAGATCATGGTCGTCAGCAGCAGCCAGATTTACGTGGAGCGCGACGGAATCATCGAGCGCTCCGGACGGCGTTTCATTTCCGACAAGGTGACCGAGGCGATCATCGAGAGGATCGTGGCCCAGGTGGGTCGGCGAATCGACAAGAGCCAGCCGCTGGTCGATGCCCGGCTGCCTGACGGCTCGCGCGTCAATGCCATCATTCCGCCGCTTTCCATCAAGGGGCCCTGTCTCACGGTGCGCAAGTTCCCCGCGCAGCGGCTGACGATGGACGATCTGCTGGAGATGGGCAGCATCAGCCGCGCCGCAGCCACGTTCCTGCGAGCAGCGGTCGTCGCGCGGCGGAACATCCTCGTCAGCGGCGGCACCGGCACCGGCAAGACGACGATGCTCAACGTGCTGAGCAGCTTCATTCCTTTCAAGGAGCGCATAGTCACGATCGAAGACACGACCGAGCTGAGGCTGCACCAAGAGCACGTCGTCACGCTGGAAACGAAGCCGCCCAATATCGAGGGCGCGGGCGAATACACGATCCGCGACCTGGTGAAAAACGCTCTCCGCATGCGGCCGGACCGCGTGATCGTCGGCGAGTGCCGCGGCGGCGAGGCCCTGGACATGATCCAGGCCATGAACACCGGGCACGACGGCTCGATGACCACCGTCCACGCCAACAGCTCCCGCGAGGTGATCGAGCGTTTGGAAGTGCTCGTGCTCATGGCCGCCGATCTGCCGGTGACTTCGATCCACCGCCAGATCTCCTCGGCGCTGGACCTTATCGTACACATCAGCCGCCTGCCCGACGGCGCCCGCGCCGTGACGCAGGTTTCCGAAGTTGTGCGCTACGATCCGGACGACAAGCAAATCGTGATCCTGGACATTTTCAACGACCGCAACGGCCAATCGCTGCGACCGACCGGCTATTTGCCGACGTTCATTGACTCGCTGGTGGAAAAGGACCTGTTGGACATTGAATTCCTTTATGGTCGGGAGGGGCAGGAGTCGTAGGGCAAATTGCCAATTTGCCGAAAACGCGGCAGATTGGAAATCTGCCCCACGAGGACTCACGAGAATATGGAAACGCCTGATCCCATTCTCGCGCCGATGGGTTGCCTGCTGATCGGGCTGGCGGTGGGCACGTTCGCCTGGTCCGCCGAGGGAGAGCTTTCGCGCGCCTTCGGTTTCGTGGAGCGCGATCTGGCCGACAAGCTCCGCCGCCTCCGCGTCTCTACGGCGAACCTTCGCTCCTACGTCTTCGCCTGGCTGGCCGTCACCGCGGCGAACTTCCTGCTGTTTTGGCTCTATCTCGGAAGTCCCGTATTCGCCGTTTTGATCTCGGTCTTTTTGCTTTGCGGGCCGTGGTATCTTTTGCGACGAATGGCTCAAAAACGGCGACAGAAGATTGAAGACCAATTGGCCGACGCGATGGTCATGCTCGCCAACGCAGTACGGGCCGGGCTCTCGCTGGCCCAGGCGATGGACGTGTTGGCGGCGCAATGCCCTAGCCCGATCAATTTTGAGTTTCGCCAGATCGTGGGGGAATACAACATGGGCAAGCCGTTGGAGCAGACGTTGCAGGAGGCCCGCGCGCGGCTGCGGAGCGAGAACTTCGCCCTCTTCGCCGCGGCGATGATGGCCAGCCACCAAAGCGGCGGAAAGCTGAACGAAATAGTCGAGCGGATCGCGCAGTCGGTGCTGGAATTGCAGCGGTTGGAGCGGAAGGTGCAATCGGAAACGGCCCAGGCCCGCAAGTCGGCTGTCTACATGGCGATTGCTCCGGCGTTTATACTCGTCGTTTACTACTTTGTCGATCCAGTGAGCACGATGCGGCTGTTCACCGAACCGATGGGCCACCTCATGCTAGCCGCTGCCGTCGTGCTGGACGTGGTGGCATACCTTTGGGCCCGGTTGATACTGAGTCCGGATATTTGAGATGAACGCTTTACTGCCCCTCGCCGTCCTCCCCGTCGCGATCGGTCTGCAAGCGATCGCCAGCCTTTTGATCGGCGCCGCCGTCGCCGTAGCCGTGTGGTGGGTCGTCCGCGTGCTGGAGAGCGACGACCTGGCGCAAGGCGCGGAATGGCGCTACGACGTCAGCCGCATGAACGAGTTGCGGCGGATCGACCCATTTTACCGCCTGTTCCAGCCCTTGTTGAGCCTGCTGGCCCGAGTGAACCGCGTCGTCTTTCGCGATCGTCTGCCGGAAATCTACCGGCAGATTCAGGCCGCCGGGCTGCCGCGGTTCTGGCTGCCGGAGGAATATCTCGCCCGCATGGAAATCCTGGCGCTGTGCTCTACGCCGCTGTGGATTTACGTGCTGTTCTGGATCGCCGGCACGGACGGCATACTGCTGTTCCCCCTCGCGGTCGTCGGCACAGCGATGTTCCTCCGCTACCGGCTCTACAGCAGGGCGGCCGCGCGGTTGCGGCAAATCAAACGCCGCATGCCGTACTTGCTCGACCTGCTGACGCTGCTCATGGAAGCCGGATCTACATTCCTCAATGCACTGAACCAGGCCGTCGATGAGTTTCGCGGGCACCCCGTGGCGGAGGAGTTCGGCCGCGTGCTGGCCGACATGAACCTCGGCAAGACCCGCATTGAGGCCTTCCAGGCGATGCGCGATCGCCTGGCCGACGACGAGGTCACCAGCATCATCGGCACGATCATCCAGGGCGAGCACCTGGGCACGCCGCTGGCCCGCATCTTCCGCAGTCAGGCCGACGTCCTCCGCATCAAGCGCTCGCAGCGGGCGGAGTCGTTGGCGAGTGAGGCCGGCGTCAATATGCTCATGCCCGCGGTGCTCGTCATGGCCGCCACAGTGCTTATTATCCTTGGACCGTTTTTGTTGAACTTCCTGAGATTTGGAATGTCGCTTTAGCGTTCATGCCCATCAAGACCCAATGCCCCCGTTGCAAGCAAGCGCTTTCCGTGCCCAGCAAGCTGGCCGGAGGTTATGCGACCTGTCCGCGCTGCCAGGGGCGGTTCTGGATCTCCAAGGACGCTCCGACCGACTCGACAAGTGACTCGGTGAACCTTTCGGGCAGCACGCTGACGCTCACGCAAGCCCCGGCGGGTCAAGCAGCGCCGCCGGCTTCGGCCGACCCACTGCGCGGGTACCCCGCGACTCCGCCCGCAGCGCCGCGGAGCCATTTCCCCTCGGCTACACCGGTGGCACCGGCACCCGTGCAAGAAGCGCCTCCGTCGGGTCCACCCGTGCCTCCGCCGGTCCGCAAGGTAGCGCGGCTGGTCTCCGCGGACGCGGCGCAGTCGAGCCTGAAGATCGCCGCCGACGGCCAGTTGCCCAACTTGCAGCTTTTGGACGTTGACAAGAAGGAGAAAGGCCAGGGCAAATCGCGCTCGATACCGACGATCGTAGTCGTCGCGGCATGGGCCTTTTCCGTGGCGATGACGCTTGCTATCGTAATGGTTTCCGGCACCGGCGGCGATTCCCGCGCCACCACCCCGGAAAAAGCCCGCGCCATGAAGGAAATCGAGGACTATTTCGGCGATGCCGCGCACGGACCGCTGCATCCTTATCAGCGGCTCTTGCGCGAGGCCCGGCAGGCCCGCGCCCGTGAAGACTACAAGGCGGAGCGGTTATACTATAGGCAGGTCCTCGACTTGTTGCGAACGGAGCCCCGTGGGGGGACGCCGTCTTCGCACGGCGGCCTGGAACAAGGCATCACCGGCAGCCGCGAGCACGACCGCGACTTGGAGAAGCTGATCATCACGGTGCTAGGAGAGTGAACTCACCAGAAAGAATGGACGCAGACCGCTACGAAATCCTCGACACGATCGCCAAGGGCGAATTTGCCACCGTGAGCCGCGCCCGCGACCGAGACCTGGGCCGCGAAGTGGCCATCAAGCAGATCTACGCCCAATACCTGGCCGATCCCAAGCAGTTGGCCCGCTACTGGCAAGAGGCACAACTGCTGGCCTCGCTGCAACATCCCAACATTCTCACGATCTACGACGTCGTCCGCCCGCGGGGCTGGCTGATCCTGGAGCTGATGCGAGGCAGCCTCCGGCCCCACGCCGAGGGCGATCCGATGGACCTCGACCAGCTTCGCGTCGTGCTCATCAATTGCCTCACGGGCCTGGCTTTCCTGCATTCGAGCAAGGTCATCCACGGCGACGTCAAGCCCAGCAACATCCTCGTCGGCCCGCCCAATCGCGTGAAGCTGGGCGATTTTGGCCTGGCTCGCCGCGCGAGCAACGCGGAAGGCAGCCTCTTGAAAGGCACGACCAAATACATGGCCCCGGAGCTGCTCTCGGCACAGTTCGGCGCCGTCGGCCCGGCGAGCGACCTCTATTCGCTGGGCATCACGGCCTACGAGCTGCTGGTGGGCCGGCAGTTCGAGTCGCTCCTGCCAACGTTGGCCACTTTCGGCCGCGACAAGCAGTTGGCATGGATGATGTGGCACTCGACAGCGGACGTGACGCTGCCAGAAGTGCAGCGGGTGCTCCAGGGCGTGCCCGACGACCTGGCTCACGTCATCCAAGGTTTGATCGCCAAGGACCAGTCCAAGCGTTACGCATCGGCCGTCGACGCACTGCGGGACTTGCAGAGTGTGGGCCGGCCGGCCGACGGGATGATCGATGCCGCGGTCGCCGAGGCGGAAGCGGCTGCCGCAAAGGCTGCGCGTCGGAGGAAGCGGCTGCGCAGTCTGTCGCTCGTTTGCTCCGGCATTGCAGCGGTCTTGATCGCGCTGATTTTCTTCGAGGCGTCTCGCTATAAGCCCAAGCCGAAGACCGTGCACCCCGCGGAAACGATTCAAGGCACGATCTCCGACGTCTACCCGGCCTCGCACGAGCTGGGCGTCTCGCCCTCCGACGGCGGCGCCGTGCAACGGATTGTCGTCAAGGACCAGGACATCATTTATGTCAACGGCCAGCGGCACCTCATCGAGGAACTCGAACGCGGCGACGTTGTGGAAGTTACCAAGACCATCGACCCGACCACCTTCAAGGACGTCCGCGAAATCCGGGCCACCAAGCCGGGCCAGTTCGACAAGGGCGATCTGGTTTCTAAGGACGAGGCCGCTCGCACGATCGAGATGCTGATTGCCGACAAGGCGAACCCGGAGACGATCTCGCTCTTTGTGCCGCCCGACGCGCCGATCCTCCTCAATGGGGCGCGGACTTTCCAGGGCCGCCCAGTCACGCTCGCCTCGCTCGTGCGAGACGATCACCTCAAGGTGCAGTACGAGCGCCAGTCGACCTCGAGCAACAAGGCGACGAAGGTCGAGGCCCTGCGGCCGGTCGAATTGAAGGGCGTGCTGGCCGCCGATTTCGACCCCCGCACGCGGCTTCTCAGCGTCGTCAACGCCAACCAACAGGTTGTCAAGTTGCCCTTCGGATCGGAGTTCAAGATTTTCGTGAACGACGGCCCGGTGGCTGAGCCGTCCGGACTAAAGCGCGGCGACCATGTCACGATCAAGCACGACGCCTATATCACCGAGGTCGTCGCCCAGCGGACGCTCGGCGCGGAAGGCGTCATCGAACAGGTCCGCTTCGAGCCGCCGCTTTCGCTGAGCGTGACTGGAGACGGCAGCCAGAAGACGATTTATTCGGTGGGAGCGGACTGCAAAGTCACCCTCGGCGGCGAGACGGTGCCTTTCGAGGTACTGAGGGCCGGCGACCGCGTGACCATCGAACACGGCGCCGTCGACGCGAAGGGCCAGAAGCTGATCGCCGCCACGTCGATCGCGGCAGAGCGGCCCACCGACCCGGCCCGCTGGGCGCTGCTGATCGCCGAACAAAACTACGACGATACCAAGATGAGCAAGCTGGACTACCCGCTGGCCGATGCCGCGGCCTTGAACGAAATGCTCGGCAAGCGCTATCGCGTACCGGCCGAACAACTTAGGACGCTAAACGACTCAAGCGAGGTGGCGCTTGAGAAAGAAGTTCCCGAATTCCTGAAGCTGGTGCCCGCCGATGGCCGCTTGATCGTCTACTACGTCGGCCACGCCTGCCGGGACGAAAAGGGCCAGGTCTATTTGGCGCCGAAGGATTTCCGCAGCGACAAGCCCGACGTCAACGGGCGTTCGCTGCAATGGCTCGTGGATCTGCTGGAGGAATGCCCGGCCAAGGAAAAGCTCCTTTTGCTGGACGGCAGCCATGCGGGCACTGGCGCGGAGCAGGCCGTCGAGCCTTCGTCTGCCGAGATGATCGATTCGCTGAAGCGCCGGCCGAACCGGGCGCTGCTGCTGACGGTCACCGCCGTGGCAAGCTGCCAAAAGGGCCAGCGCGAGATCGATCTTGCTGACAAGCAGCACGGACTGTTCGCCGAGTGCCTTGTGGACGGCTACGGCGGCGCGGCCGACGTGAACCACAACACTCGCATCGAGCCGACCGAGCTATTCGCCTATCTGCAAAAGTCAATGGCCGCGGAAGGCGAGGGCAAGCAATCGCCCGAAATCTTCCTGCCCAACAACGCGCCGCCCCGTTTGTCCGAGGTGGCGAAAGCTGCGATCCGCCACATGGCCGACCTGGCGGCGCGGGCGAAGGTTGATCCCGATGAGCTGGAGCAGGACTTCAGCACCGCTGTTCAATCCGCAGGGAAGGAGCCGGAGCCGCAATTGGTCTACGGTCTTTTGCTGATGAAACGCAGGGACGGCGAGGGCCGCGAGAAGGCGATCCAGCACTTTCAGGCTCTCAAGTCGGAGATGCCCGAAAAGCTGCTACCCTATGCGGCGTTGGCCTGGCTACGGCTGGAAAAGCGGAGCTACCCGGCGGCGCTCAACGAGCTGGCCGCGATGATCGCCAAAGTCCCGCAGCCGCAGCGCGGGGAAACATCGTATTCGGCCGAGGCCATGTATCTATTCGGTTGGGCCGGGCGGCTGCGGGAATTTGCCGCGGGCGTGAACGAGCCGTCAAGGCCGCTGGGCGAAGCTTCGGCAGCGCTGGACGCGGCAATATCGGCTCACGGTCCGCGGGCCGTGCAATTCTACGACCAGGGCCGCCAGGCGAGCAAAGCCGTGCTCGCCGACTTCGACGCGCGTATCGCGGCTGCGAAGGACGACGCGGAGAGCCAGCGAATCCAGATCGATCGGCGACAGCTTCCCCATTACGCCGATTTTCCCCTGGACAAATACATGCAACAAGTGCGGCAGCAGCTTGAGCAGTGACGCCGTTGCGCCGCCCCTTGCACTCCGTCACCGCTTTCCGCTAAGATTCTGCTTTTGCCGAAAGATCGGCCCGAAACGGCTCGCCCATTTCAGGAGTTTACTTCATGGTATGTATCACGTGCTTTTGTCGTAACCGCGGGCTGCCCGTGCTGCTGGCTGCCGCGGCCGCGTTTTTCGCCGCAACCGCGCACGGAGACGAAGGAATGTGGCTATTCAACAATCCGCCCAAAACCATTCTCAAACAGCGCTACGGCTTCGTGCCGCCAGCGTCCTGGTACGAACACTTGCAGCGGTCGAGCGTGCGTTTCAACGAGGGCGGTTCCGGGTCGTTCGTCTCCTCCCGCGGACTGGTGCTGACCAACCACCATATCGGTGTCGACTCTCTGCAAAAACTGAGCACGAAGGAAAAGAACTATGTCGCCGACGGCTTCTACGCCAAGACCGAGGACGACGAGGTCAAGTGCCCGGACCTGGAATTGAACGTGTTGATGAACATCGATGACGTCACGGCGCGGGTCAATGCGGCCGTGCCGCCGGGCGCCGATCTCGCCGCGGCGGAAACGGCCCGCCGCGCAGTCATGAACACCATCGAGCAGGAAGAGGCGAAAAAGACCGGCCTGCGCTGTGACGTGATCACGCTCTTCCAGGGCGGCCAGTACCAACTTTATCGCTACAAGCGCTATACCGACGTGCGGCTGGTCTTCGCCCCGGAAGACGCCGTGGGCAACTTCGGTGGCGACCCGGACAACTTCGAGTACCCGCGCTACGACCTGGACATCTGCATGTTCCGCGTCTACGAAAACGGCCGCCCGGCAAAGATCGAGCATTTTCTGCAGTGGGCCCCGCAAGGCGCTGCCGACGGAGAGCTGGTCTTCGTTTCCGGCAACCCGGCCAAGACCGACCGCCTGGACACCGTGGCCCACCTGCAATACATCCGCGACGCCTCGCTTCCGCTGAAGTTGAATTGGCTGATGTGCAGCGAGGTGCTGCTTTCAACCTACGGCCAGCGGAGTGAAGAAAACATGCGCCGCTGCCGCGAGGATCTGTTCTACATCCAGAATTCGCGGAAGGCGGAGCTGGGTCGCCTTGCGGGCCTGCAAGATCCGGCAGTGATGGCCGATAAGCAGTCCGCTGAAACTGCCCTTCGCGCGGCGGTCGCTGCCGATCCGCGACTCCGCACGACGGCCGCGTCCGCCTGGGACGACGTCGCCGCTGCAATCAAAATCCTCCGCGACATTTACAAGGATGTGTTCCTGCTGGAAGAGGGCCGGGCTTTCCGCTGCCGCCAATTCAGTATAGCGCGGACGCTCCTGCGGATGGCCCAAGAAGACGCCAACCCGAACGCCCAACGGCTGCGCGAGTTCCGCAGCTCGAACCGCGCCTCGCTGGAGCAGGAGGTTTATTCCCCAGCGCCGATTTACGACGACCTCGAGACCATCAAGCTGGCCGACGGCCTTAGCTTGTTCGTCACCATGGCCGGCGCCGATAACGAACTGGTGCGGAAGGTATTGGCCGGCAAGTCGCCGCAAGAGCGCGCGGCGGAACTGATTCACGGCACGCGGTTGGACGAGGTAGCCGTGCGCCGCGAGTTGGCACGCGGCGGACTGGCCGCGGTCCGCGCTTCAGACGACCCAATGGTCAAGCTGGCGCTGCTTGTGGACGGACCGTCGCGGAAAGTCCGCCGCACGAAAGAACAACAGGTCGACGAGCCGTTGCGACAGGCCTACGCGAAGATCGCCCAGGCCCGTTTCGCCGTTTCCGGCAACGAGATTTACCCCGACGCCACCTTCACGCTTCGCCTCTCTTTCGGCGTGGTGAAGGGGTACGACGCCGAAGGCCGGCACATGCCGCCCTGGACGACGCTGGGCAGCGCGTTCGAACATGCCGCCGAGCACCACAATCAGGAACCGTTCAACTTGCCGCCGAGTTGGCTGTCGCGCAAGGGTGAGCTGGACCTCGCAACGCCGCTGAACTTCGTTGCCACGCCCGATATCATCGGCGGCAATTCGGGCAGTCCGGTCGTCAACCGCCAGGGCCAGTTCGTGGGGATCATCTTCGACGGCAACCTCGAATCGCTCGTCTGGGACTTCGTCTATACTGAAAAGACAGGCCGCGCCATCTCGGTGCATGCCGCGGCGATCGATCAGGCGCTGCGAAAAATCTATGGTGCGGCGCGGCTGGCAGACGAGCTCGGAAAATGATATATTTACTTGGAAATGAAAAGAGCTGGTCTGCTCCACTACGTTGGGTTGTTGCTCGTGCTCGCGGTGTTTGCGCTCGCGGCGTGGTTGCTCGTACATCAAGTGCGAGGATACAACGAGAAGTTTCCCGATCACCGGCTGACGTTTGCTAAGGTCGCCGAGGATCTCGGCGACTACCTGCGCCGGCCCGGCGTGCTGCTGGCGGCCGTCGGGTTGACCGCGGTCAATTACGTCGTGCTGGTGTTCTTCGACTACCTGGCCTTTCGCTTCGCCCAGGTCCCAATCTCGCTTGCGCGCGTCGGTTTTGCGGCGATCATCACCTATGCCTTCAGCTATAACTTCGGTGCTACTATGGCCGGGATTCCGCTCCGCTACCGGCTCTATTCATCGTGGAACCTCCCGCTGACAAAGATCGTGCAGTTGCTGGTCATTCTAGGATTCACCTTCTGGTTCGGCGTCTTCGCGCTTTCCGGCACGCTGTTTGTCTTGACTCCGTTGCATATTCCGCACGAAAAACTGCGGGAACTCTGCACGGATATGTCTGGCATAATCCACTCGGACGCGGCGGTCTCGGCGTTCCGTTTCCTCGTCCAAGACACGAGAGTGTTCGGCCTCGTGTTGTTGGCGCTGGCGGCAACCTACGTGGGAACGAGCCTCCTGCACCGCGGATCGCTTAAAATCTTTCGCTGGACGGTACCGGTGCCACCGCCGAGTCTGACGCTGTACCAGATCGGAATCGCCTCGGCTGACATGCTTGTGGCTGCCGGAGTGTTTTACGTGCTCTGCCCGCACGTCAAGCACGGCTATTGGTCCGTGCTGGAGGTCTATCTGGTGGCCTACGTGCTGAACGTAATCTCCCACGTCCCTGGCGGCTGGGGTGTGATCGAGGCGGTGATCACTGGGCTGCTGAGCGCGCTGAACCTGGTGGAGCCTCACGAAATTCCCAAGGTATTTGCGGCGATTGTAGTCTTTCGAGTCATTTATTTCTTGATGCCGCTGCTGGTGGCCGGAGTGCTGCTGGCTTGGCACGAATACGCCCTGCGGCAAAACTGGGTCCCGCCCCTTGAGCCGCTTGACGCCGCGCCGGCGGCAAGTGATAAGAACGTGCCGTCGGTCAACGGCCAGCCGCAGATGCCGTCAAACAAGGCGGTCGAGAAAAAAGAGGGTGCGTGAAGAAGGCCGTCCGGGAACCGGAGGCACATACCCTACGCGATCGTCCGACCTCCGTCCACTGGCAGGCAGGCGCCGGTTATGTAGTCATTTTCGATGAGGAATACGGCTGCATCAGCAACGTTTCGCGGCGAGCCGGGCCGCTTCAGCAGCGTGCTGGCCACCGCACCGGCAACGTCCGGCTGCGAGGCTTCTTCAGGCACCATCACCGGACCCGGCAGAATGCAATTGGCGCGGACCAGCGGATTCCGCCGCGCCAGTTCCACGGCCAGCATGCGAGTCATCGTCGGCAGCGCGCCCTTGCTGATGTAATAGGCCGCATAGTCCTTTCCTGGCCGCCGGCAGGACCAATCGCCGATGGTGACGATAGCGCCGCCTTCCGGCTGGCCGACCATGATGTGCCCAGCGTGCTTACAGCAGAGGAACGTGCCCAGTGTGTTGATCTTGAACTGGCGAAGGACATCGGCCGCCATGGTTTCCTCCAAGGGGCAAGGTTCCCACACGGCGGCGGCAGTGACCAATGCATCGAGCCGGAGGAAACGCTCAATCACGCACGCGAATAGTCCGGCCACCGCACCCTCGTTCGCCATGTCGGCTGCATACACCTCCACATCGGTCCCCGTGTTGCGCAGCTCGGCGGCCGTTTCCTCCGCCTCGGCGGCAGAAGTGTGATAATGGAGCGCGATCGAGTAACCGCGGGCAGCCAGCGCGCGGGCGACCGCGTTTCCCACGCGCCGCTTGCCGGCACCGGTTACTAATGCGACCTTGCGAGACATTGACATAGAGTATCATTTATGAACCACGAAATACACTAAACACACGAAAGAAGTTACATGACTTGTTCTCATTTTCGTGTGTTTCGTATGTTTCGTATGTTTCGTGGTTGTAATCGTTCGCCCATGGTGGGCCTGCGCTCGCTTCGTCTCGCTTGTCCCACCCTACGCCTCGACTTCCTTCAATTCTTCAAAGTACTCGGCCAGCGCTTCCTTCCAATCGGGCATCGCCGGGCCGCCGACGTGATGATAGGCCGTCGTGTCCAGAACGCTGTAGGCCGGCCGCGGCGCCGGGGCGGCAAACTCGGCCGTCGTGATCGGCTCGACCGGCACTTCCAGCCCCGCCAGCCGAACGATCTCGCGGGCCAAGCCGCACCACGTCGTTTCGCCGCAGTTGGTGACATTGTAAACGCCCCACGGCGCGGGCGGCTGGCCCTCCGCGCCTACCAGAAACAGAAGCGCTCGCGCGACGTGCGGCACATAGCTGGGCGTACAATGCTGGTCGTCCACCACGCGCAGCTTTGGCTTCGTCCGCGCCAACCGCAGGATCGTCTTGACGAAGTTTTTCGCCGCGATGTGCGAGGGCCGGGCGTAAAGTCCGCAGGTCCTTACGATGAGGTGCTTCTCCCAGCACGCCGCGGCCCGCTCGCCCTCCATCTTCGTGACCGCGTAGACGCCTTTGGGCGCCGGCGGATCGTCTTCCCGCCATGGCCGGCCAAGACCCGCGCTGCCGGCGAAGAGATAGTCAGTGCTTATCTGCACCAGTGGGATGTCCAATTCGCGGCAACCCATAGCCAGCGTCTCGACTGCGGTCGCGTTCACCGCACGGCAGAGGTCGACGTCGGTTTCCGCCTGGTCGACAGCCGTGTAGGCCGCGCAGTGGATGACGGCTCGCGGCAAGAGGGCGCGTACTTTCTTCAACACGGCAGCCCGGTCGGTGAGATCGAGCGTGTCGATGTCGACGCCCACGGCATCACTTCCCAGCATGCGGCAGAGTTCTGCCCCCAATTGTCCGGCTGAACCGGTCACAAGTATGCTCATAATGTGGTGGGTTGACAATGTCCTCGGTTATCAGTTGAAATGTAACGATTCAGTTCAATAGCTGCCTAATGGGAGTTTAGCATGAACGTCATGGTTGCGGGCGGAGCGGGCTACATCGGCTCGCACGCGGTCAAAATGCTGTTGGAGGCCGGGCACAGCGTCGTGGCAGTCGATAATCTCTGTCGCGGGCACCGCCAGGCGGTCCACCCCAAGGCGGCGTTCCACCAGGCCGATCTCGCCGACACCATGGAAATGGCCGCCCTTCTGGTTCGGTACGAGGTCCAGTGCGTGATGCATTTTTCCGCGCTGACCTACGTCGGTGAATCGGTCACCGATCCGCTGGCGTACTACGATAATAACACGGCCGGGGCGATTAGCCTACTGAAGGCGATGCATTCGGAGGGAGTGCAGCGGCTGGTCTTCAGCTCCACCTGCGCCACCTACGGCGAGCCGGAGGGCGTACCAATCGTAGAGACGATGCGGCAATCGCCCATCAGTCCCTACGGCTGGTCGAAATACTTCGTGGAGCGGATTCTGCTGGATTACGCCGCGTCCAATCCCGATTTCGCTTTCGTGGCCCCGCGGTATTTCAACGTAGCTGGCGCCGCCAGCGACGGCAGCATTGGCGAGGACCATCGTCCGGAGACGCACCTGATCCCGGTCATATTGCAGACCCTCTTGGGTCAGCGGGAGAAAGTGACCGTCTTCGGCACCGACTATCCAACGCCCGACGGCACCTGCATCCGCGACTACATCCACGTGGAAGACTTGTGCGAGGCCCACATCGTGGCGATGAACGCGTTGCGGCCGGGCGACGCGCGGTTCTACAACCTGGGCATCGGCCGCGGCTACTCGGTGCGGGAAGTAATTGAATCGGTCGAGCGCGTGACCGGCTGCAAGGTGCCCGTCGAATACGGCCCGCGCCGGCCCGGCGACCCGGCCGCGCTCTTCGCCAATGCGCAGAAGATACGCGAAGAACTGGGCTGGAAGGCGCGGCATACGGAGATCGACGATGTCGTGGCCACGGCGTGGAAGTGGTTCAAGGAGCATCCGCAGGGGTATGGGCATTAGGAGACGTTTACAATGACACGGGATCCGATTCTTGACGAGTTGCACAAAACTGGCGAACGACTGCTTGCCGAGGCCGGCGGCACCCTTGAGGGCCTTGTTGCCAAGTTGCAGCGCGAGGAACGAAGCTCGGGAAGGGAGTTCTATGTCGCGAAAGCACGAGCGAATGACCAGAACGAGGAGGAACGTTCTAAACAACCGAAAGACGCCGCTGGGGAAGCCAACCGGAATGCTCAGCACATGGATTGACGCACTAGTATCGGAGTTGGAATGCCTTGCGGCTGAGGCTGCACTATAGCCAGGACAAGGATTGTCTCAACGATACAACCCGCGGGCAACATCGTACTCATGCCGCTTCGCGCGAACGTAATCAGTCAGGAGAATCAATCGCGACGCTAATTCGACGTCCCTATGCGGCTTCTTTTGTTCAAAAGGCGATTGCCGACTTTCAACCCGTGGCCCGAAGCGAACGAGTGCAACGCTGGCGAGGGTTGCGTCTTCAAGGTTGAGCCAAAGCATTTGGCGCGCTTGAGCCGCCAGTAGCGCGACTTCGGTTTGCTCATCGGACGGGGCCTCGGCAACGAACGCGTACTCACGATCAAGTATCACCGACATATCTCCGAGCGCAGCCATATAGCAGTCAACTGCACGAAAAACCGGACCTAATCTGCGAGTTAACCCTGGTCCGAGTTCGGCGGCAAGCGAGTTGCAGTATGCGTCGGCGTTTTCAACGAGCCGCTTTTTCCATGCCTTCGCTTCCAAAGCGGTTGACAGCCGTTTATTCCCAAACTGAGCGTTGTCGGAAAGGAATGCTCGAAAACGCCCGTCGGTCGTTGATACACACTCATGACAACTCGTAAACGACGCGGCCGAAATCACCGCTTCGGCATAGACGGGGTTTTTCGTTTCGATACGGATATGTTCAAACAGGCGGTGTGTGGTGGACAGCCTAACAAACGAGATCCCATATTGCATCGCCTCTGGAAGATTCAGTAAAAACCCTTGGGGTTCTAACTGTTGCGACAGTCTTTTCGGATCGAATCGAGCAACTGCCATATCGAATCCTGTACGTATGTTGCCAGCAACGATTGTACGACACCCAATTCCAAATCTATCCCCACAGCCCTTTTGTCCTGCCCCTTATCGTCCTGCTCGTCACGCCTAGATTCAACGATCCGACTGCTTCCTCCTCGGCGCCGATCGCCCCGCCGGCCACCTGCCGCTCAAAATACTTCAGCACAGCCTCGGGCAAGAACCGCGTCCGCTGGGCTATGCCGTAGCGGTCGCTGACACCGGGACGATAGGTGTGATAATAGCGCAGCGGGCAAAGCACGTAGAGCCAGTTCTTCGCCCGTGTCAAGGCGACGTAAAAGAGCCGCAGTTCCTCCTCGACGCTCGCACTGTCTTTTGTCGACATGTCGGAAGGGATGTTACCGTCGGCGGCGTGGATCACGTAAACCGCGTCCCACTCCAGGCCCTTGGCCGAATGGATCGTGCTGAGGACGAGGTAATCGTCGTCCAGCACCGGCGGGCCGGCGAAATCCTGCGTCGAGTTGGGCGGATCCAACGCCATTTCCATCAGCATCCGCCGGCGGCTGCGGTAGCGGCTGGCAATCTGCTCCAATTGCTCAAGATCCTTCAGCCGCGGCGCGGCGTGATCGTAGTGCATTTCCAACAAGGGCGCGTAGAACTTGCGGATGCGGCCGACCTGCGCTGGCAAGTCCCCGGCCTCGGCCGCCAAGGATTGCAATAAGGAAACCATCTCCGGCCATAGCTTCGCGGCGGCCGCGGGCGGTTTCCACGCTGCCCAAACGGAGAAATCACCGCCCGCATTGCCCAGCAGCTCGCTAAGCTGTCGCGCCTTGGCCGGGCCGACGCCCGGCATCAGGGGCAGGATTCGCGCGGCCGACACCTCGTCGCGGGGATTCTCGGCCAGCCGCAGGAACGCCAGCAGGTCCTTCACGTGGGCCGTCTCGACGAACTTCAGCCCGCCATACTTGTGAAAGGGAATGTGTCGCGCGGCCAGCTCGGCCTCCAGCATCATGCTGTGGTGCGAGGCGCGAAACAGAACCGCCTGCCGCCGCAGGGCGACGCCGGCCTCGCGGTGCTCCAGAATCGCGCGGATCACATAATCGGTCTGCTCGTCCTCGTCCTCGCATGTCACCTGGTACGGCAACCGGCCTTGCTCCCGCTGCGTCCAGAGGTTTTTGGTGAAACGCTCGGCGGCCAGCGCGATGACGCGGTTCGTGGCGTCCAGGATCGGCTGCGTGCTGCGGTAGTTCTGCTCAAGCGTGATGACCTTCGTGCCGGCATAATGTTGCGGCAGGTCGAGAATGTTCCGTACCGTGGCCGCGCGGAAGGAATAGATCGACTGGGCGTCGTCACCCACAACGGTCACGCCCTTGCCGTCGGGCGAGAGGCCATAAACGATCCCGGCCTGCAAGGAGTTGGTGTCCTGATATTCATCAACGAGAACGCAATCGAACATCTTGCGGAGGACCGGCCCGGCCTTTTCGTCTTCCAGCAGCCCGTGCCAATAGAGCAACAGGTCGTCGTAGTCCAGCACGCCGCATGCCTCCTTGCGATCGACGTAGCCATCGAATAGCCGCTTGAGCTCCGCGCCCCACTGAAGGCACCAAGGGAAACTCCGCGGCAGCGCGTATTCCAGTTTTTCGCGGGCATTCACGCAGCGGCTATAGATGTCCATGCACGTTCCCTTCTTGGGGAACCGCTGGTCGGTCTTGGCCAGGCCGAGCTCGGTGCGGACGACGTTCATGAGGTCTTCGGCGTCGGCCCGATCGTAGATGGTGAAGCCCGGCGGCAGGCCGATCGCCTTTCCGTAACGCCGTAAAAGCCGCGTGGCGACCGCGTGGAACGTGCCACCCCAAAGCCGGCCCACCTGGAGGCGAGGCGCCGCAGCGTGCTCTTTTCGCTCCGCAGAATTCTCATTGCCATTTTCCTCTTGCTGCGCGAGATGACTACGATCGGACGCCATTTGGCGGAGCATGTTCTCGACTCGGCGGAGCATTTCCGCCGCCGCCCGACGCGTGAAAGTCAGGAGCAAGATGCGGCCCGGATCGACGCCGCGTGCGATCAGCCAGGCGACACGATGGACGAGCGTGGCCGTCTTGCCCGTGCCGGCGCCCGCCACGATCAACAAGGGCGACTCGCCGTGCGTGGCCGCCTCGCGCTGCTGCGGGTTCAGCCGTTGGAGAAGTTCATCGATCGAATGGTGTTGCGTCATGCGGTATGCGGGCTCACAGCCGCAATCCATTATCCCCGATTCTCGGGCGGCGGGAAAGGTCACGTAAACGGAAGAAATCTCACGCAAAGCCGCAAAGTCGCAAAGGCATAGCATTGCCTTTCTCAGATATCGAGCTTGGCCGATATGTAATCCACCTTCACCGACTCAGTAGAGCTATCGTTTTGCGCCTTTGCGGCTTTGCGCCTTTGCGTCAGAATCCGTTCAGGAACGTCGCAAGGCTGCTCCGGCCAACTGCTATAATGCAAGTTCAACGGTACGTTCCGTCCTACAAATAGTTTCAGCTCGTGACGATGGCCGATACCGCCCTTCCTTCGACACAAAAGCGGCCCCGGCGTCAGCTTTTTTGGCGCGCCTGCCGCTTGTTTCTCACCGTCTACCTTCTTGTGCTGTTGGGACTGATGCTTTTAGAAAACCACTTGATTTTCATTCCCACAAACTTCGCCGACGACGATTGGTCGCCCGTGGGCATTGCCTTGGAGGACGCCCATTTCGCGGCCTCCGACGGCACGAAGCTCCACGGCTGGTACGCGCCGCACGCGAACCCCACAGCCGTCATCCTCTTCTGCCACGGCAACGCCGGCAACATCACGCATCGCATCGACATCATACGGGCGTTGCACGACCGCACGGGGGCGGCGGTGATGGCGTTCGACTACCGCGGTTACGGGCGCAGCGAAGGCAAGCCCGACGAGCCAGGCGTGCTGGCCGACGCCCGTGCCGCCCGCGCCTGGCTGGCCGAGCGCGCGGGCGTGCCGCCGGAGCAGATCGTGCTGATGGGCGAGTCGCTCGGCGGCGCGGTGGCTGTCGATCTGGCCGCAGACGGCGCGCGGGCGCTCGTCCTGGAAAACACCTTCAACTTCATGCCCGACGTGGCCGCGTACCACTATCCTTGGGTTCCCGTGCGGCTGATGATGAAGACGAAGTTCGACTCGGCAACAAAAATCCGTTCCTATCATGGACCGCTGTTTCAAAGTCACGGCGACCACGACACGATCGTGCCGTTGAAGTTCGCCCAGCGCTTGTTCGACGCGGCCAACCAACCGAAGCAGTTCTTGCTCGTCGAAGGGGCGGACCACAACGACCCGCGGCCATTGGCGTACTATGACAAGCTGCGGGCGTTTCTGGAAAATGCGCCGTAGGGGGAAAGTACACAGTACTCAGTTAGCGGCCTACGGGTGGAACAAGCCGTGGCACCAATTACTGAGTACTGTGTACTTAGTACTGTGTGCTTTGATCCTCCAGACCTTGGACCATCGACTTCCCCACGGTACAATTGCCCTGTACAAAGGCCAAACCATTCAGCGGCAGCGCCATTTACCAAAACGAAGAAGAAGCACCCTGGAAGACGCGAATTCATGACGGACGCAAAAGACGACTACCTGCGCATAGGCGATTGCCCTACGCTGGAAAACGCGACGCTGTTGCTCTCCTTCAACGGCTGGATGGACGGCGGCAATGTCTCAACGGGCACGGTCGAGCGGCTGATCGACCTGTTGAACGCCCGACCCGTGGCGGAGATCGATCCGGAGCCGTTCTACATCTTGAATTTTCCCGGTCCGATGGAGGTGGCGGCCTTGTTTCGCCCGTTTGTGGAAGTCGAGGGGGGCCTTCACAAGCGGATCGCTATGCCCACCAGCGTTTTTTATTGCTACGAGGAGGCCCGATTGCTGCTGTTCGTAGGCAAGGAGCCGAACATGCACTGGCGGTCGTTCGGCGACTGCGTAGTGCGGCTGGCCAAGCGGGCCGGTGTGCGGCTGGTCCTGTTCATCGGCTCCTTTGGCGGCTCGGTGCCGCACACCCGCGAGCCGCGGCTCTTCGTCAGCGCCAGCGACGCCGAGACGCTTGCCGAAATGGAGCCCTATGGCGTCCGCCACAGCGACTATGAAGGTCCCGGTTCGTTCACCAGTTATCTCATGTCACGGGCGCCCGCAGCGGGGCTGAAAATGGCCTCGCTGGTGGCCGAGATCCCCGGCTATCTGCAAGGGGCCAATCCGATGTGCATCGAGGCGGTCACCCGGCGGCTGGCCAAAATCTTCAAACTCCCCTTGAAACTCGATTCGCTCCGCAGCGCCAGCACGGAATGGGAACTGCAGGTCTCCAGCGTCATCGAGAACGATAACGACCTGGCGGAGAAGGTCCATCAGCTTGAGCACGAGTACGACAACGATTTGTTGAAGATGGGAAGCGAGGAAGCAGGATAGAGAGGCACGTGTGTTGGCGAAGATACTGGACTCTATAATATTTGCGATCTGTCTTCCGGTTTATGCGATTGTATGGCCTTTCATGCGGTATGGCGTCCGACGCGCGGCGCGACGAATTTCTCACCAGCGGTGCATCGCGTGTGGAAGCGAGTTAACCGACCTCTCTGAAAAGAACGTGCGTCATGAAGGTTACCGACTTCGCTTAGCCCCGGGAGCACGCGTTCAATGGAATCGCCTCCCGATGTGGAGTGTACGCTGCCCAACCTGCAATACCCATTTGTGTTTCGATCGGGAATACCGCCCCACCTCGCTGGCAGATGCGATCAAGCCGAAAGAGCATAGCACTGCGTAGTTTTGGATTCGAGTAACTTGGTTACCAATATGCGAACGATACGCTCACAACGGCCGATCTTTTATCTGGCCTCCGCCACTTTGATCTTGCTGGCGGCGCCGCCGCTTCGCGCCCAGGAGAAGAGCGTCCATCCGGGCATCAACCACGAGTATGAGAAGAACCCCAACGCCAAGAAGTACGCCGAAAGCTTCGAGACCGAGGGCCGCGAGGCCTTTCGCTTTCGCAAACGAATACTCGCCGCGTGCCGCCTCAAGCCGGGCATGAGCGTGGCGGACGTGGGCGCCGGCTCGGGGTTGTTCACGCGCTTGTTCGCCGCGGACGTCTCACCAGGCGGCACAGTCTATGCGACCGACATCGCCGAGAATTTCCTCAAGCACATTGAAGAGACGTGCAATGAGGCCGGCATCAAGAACGTCAAGACGGTGCTCGCCAAGCCCGATTCCAGTGGCCTCGCGCCGGGCTCGGTCGACTTCGTCTTCCTCTGCGACGTTTATCACCATTTCGAGTTTCCGCAGAAGACGCTCGCCTCGCTCCATGCCGCCTTGAAGCCCGGCGGCCGTCTGATCGTCGTCGACTATCGCCGCGAGAAAGGCAAAACGCCCGACTGGCTGATGAAGCACGTCCGCGCCGGGCAGGAAGTCGTCACCCGCGAGATCGAGGAGGCGGGCTTCAAGCTCAAGCGCGAGGAGAAGTTTCTCAAGGAGAATTACCTGATCGAGTTTGAGCGGGTGGAGCAGACGGAATGATGACAGAAATATGATTGGCAGAAATATAAGAAGTTAGCGGTGACACCTTCCTGCTTTGCATTTTTCTGTCAGCCATGTTTCTGTCAATAAGAGTTTCGCGGGGAGGAGTCACTCTGTAGTCCAGTTCACTTCGTCGCGCAAACACCCTCCAGCGCACGCCGCGAGACCCGGGCATTGCTCGCACTGCTTGGCTGCCTCGCGCCGCCGCTTCCAGGCGCGAAAGGCTTCACTGCGCGCGATCAACTTCCAATCGTTCTGCGAAACATTGCCTCCGGCCGTCGCTGGGCCAATTGGCCGTATGATGCTCCCATCGGCCTCGACCCGCATCGCATCCTGCGCTGCCCGTGGGCCGCGGCGAACCTGCTCCGCCAGGGTCCGCGCGGGATCGAATCGCAGCGGCGGGTACCACGTGATTTGCATTTGCTTTGGCGCGTGCGACTCGAGCCATTCGGCGGCCGTTTGCAATTCGTCGGCCGACATGGCCCAGCTCGAAGGTTCCTCGTCGCGGCACGCGATGGCCCATAAGCGGACCAGACCCACTCGATGGTCGTCGAGGAATTCCATCGTCCGCTCAATCGTCTTCCAAGTTGATGGCGTCAGCACGAGTTGAACTGCCGGCGTCAGCTTGATGTTGGCAGGCCGTTCCAGCAGTTTGAGCACACAGCGGTGATCGCCCACTCCGGCCAGGGCATCGTGGACCTCGGCGACGGCGGAGAGCAGCGGGATTTCCACTTCGCTCCCGCCGGCCGCGGCAAACCCTCCCAACAGCTTCCCGGCAGCCAAGTCGCTCGCCCGGCCGCGGATACCGACCGTCATGCCTAGTTCCACTGCCTGTCGGGCCGCTTGCAAAACATCATCCGCGTCGGGCGAGTCGGCTGCAATAAGCTGGATCTGCTTTACGCCCCACGCGGCCAGTCGCATGAAGATCGGCCGCAACCGCTGCGGCTCCGCCAGCGTCACGTGCGCCAAGCTGGGCGGCGGCATCGGCGCTTCGGCAAGCCCAATGCGTTCGAAGAGGTTTTGCAGGAACTGTTTCAGCGGCATAGGCGTGAGGCTTGAGGCCTTAGGCTTGACGGAAGACGTCCGACCTCAAGCCTCAAGCCTCAGGACTCAAGCCTCCGACCTCAAGCCTTTACACCACCGCCGCGCCGTCCGTCGCCCGACAAACATACACGGCCGGCGTGTTGCCGGTGCGGGCGTAGTAGGCGCCGGAAGTTGCAGAGACGAAATCGTCGGCCGCGTCGGCACGGACGATTGCCACGGCGCAGCCGCCGAAGCCGGCCCCCGTCATGCGGGCGCCAAAACAGGCCTTGTGCGCCTGGGCCGCCTCGACCATCGCGTTCAGCGCGTCGCTGGAGACCTCGTAGTCGTCGCGGAGGCTGGTATGGCTCTCGTTCATCAAACGGCCAAGTCCGCCGATGTCGCCTGCGCGCATCGCCTCGACCGCGCGGACCGTGCGCTCGTTCTCGGAAATGACGTGCCGGGCGCGGCGGTGCGTCGTGGCGTCCAACTGGCCGTCCCTGCCGGCAAGTTCTGCGAGTGTCACGTCGCGAAGCGCGCAGACCGCGAACGACTTTGCCGCGGCTTCGCACCGCGACCGCCGCTCGTTATAGGCCGAATCGACCAGCCCGCGGCGAGTGGCCGTGTCTAGCACAACCACCGCCACGCCGTCGGGCAGCGGCGCGGGCTGCAATTCCAGCGAGCGGCAGTCGATGAGCATGGCGTGTCCGGCGCGGCCGGTGGCGGAGATCAACTGGTCCATGATGCCGCAATTCACGCCGATCCACTTGTTTTCCGCCCGTTGGCCGAGCTTGGCCTGCGCGACGGCGTCCCAGGCAATGCCGCTCACCGCGGCGAAGGCCCGGGCGGTGGCCATTTCCAGCGCCGCCGAAGAAGAGAGCCCCGCTCCTAGAGGCACGTCGCCCGCCAACACTCCCTCGAAGCCCCGGAGGTTCATGCCGGCGTCTTGCAGGCACCAGGCCACGCCCTTGAGGTACTCGATCCAGCCCGCCTTTTCGTGCTTGAGCTCGCCGAGTTCGAATTCGCGGTCCTCCTTGTAGTCGATCGAATGGACGCTCACGCGGCAGTCGTTCCGCGGCCGCAACGCGATCCACGCCGCGCGGTCGATGGCCAGCGGCAGGACGAAGCCCTCGTTGTAGTCAGTATGCTCTCCGATAAGGTTGACGCGGCCGGGCGCCCGCACGACCACCGCTGGGGCCTCCCCGAATCGTTGAGTAAAGTGGGCAACAATGTCATGTTTGGCCAGCGGCATGACAGCAGGTCTTTCTTCCTTCAACGACAAGGCATAAATCTCTTACACCGGCCCGCGGCTGAAGGATCGTCGCGAATCGGGGCCGGGTGTGGTTGGCGGCACTCGCCGCTCCCAGGAGCGCCTGTCCCAAAAAAGCGACACCCAGATTAACCTAACATCCTCGCCGATCGGCGCTGAATTGTCAAGTGGATGCTACCCGTAGGAGGGGGGCTTAGGAACTTCTTGCTTCCTTTCGCCGTCTCTCGTGGAATAACTGTGTACGGCGATCCAACTCGCTGGCAGAATGAGCGTATCAGAGCTGATTCGATAGGAGGATTTCGATGACAAATTTGCGACGGGCGATAGCGGCAGCAGTGACGACGATTGTGATGACGGCGACTGTGACGGCGTTTGGGGCCAGCGCGGCCGATCAAGCGGTGGCAAAATCAGGCGGCGCGGCCAAGGCGGTGCAGACGGGGGCGCAGGAAGAAGGGCAGTGGTCGAAGGCGGTCAACGGCTTGCAAGCGCGGATCGTGATCAAGCAGGAATCGGTCTTCAACGGGACGCCGATCCTGGCGCCCTACCTGGAGTTGCGGAACGTGTCGGGCGTCGGCAACCCCATGAAATTCGCGTGGGATATAGCCAAGACGACGATTCGCGTCCTCGATGCCGACAAGCATCCGCTCCCGCCGCCGGAGAGCTTGTCGTATGACGGCGGCGGCTGGCAGAAGTTCGATTTGCTACTGCCGATGACCGCGACCATCTCATTTTCCATTGCCAGCCATGGAGCAGGGGTGAAGGGCGACATGGCCGGCTTGATGGACTTGGGCCCCGCGCTCGTCCGCGAATTCAAGCGAGACGGGAAGGAATACTTCTTTGAGTTGATCATCGATGTGCCGGGCACGTACAGGCCCAATTCGGACGGCACTTACGACTGGCACGGGAAGATCGAGTTGCCGCCGGTCAAGGTGCCGCTGACGAGCCCCAAACTGGATGCAAAGGCGGCACGCGCAGTCATCGACGCATGGGGACCGAAACTGCTCTCGAAGAACGGCAACGAATCGGCCGAGGCGCAGAGGCGGCTGTCGCTGATCGATGACGAGCGCGTGGCGCCGTGGTACGTCAAGGCTGTGGCGACTGATAGTTACGATTTGAGGTTTGCGGCCCTCGATCGACTCGGCCACCTCGGCGGCGACGAAGCGCTGGCTGGTTTGAAGATCGGCATGGCCACGCAGGGAAAGGACCTCATTGCGAATTGTTCCACCGCGGAGGTGGCCGAGCAGTGCGCCGAGAATATCCGCGTTGAGGCGGTAGCCGCATTGGCGCACAGTCCTCACCCGGACGCCCGGCGGCTGCTGATGGCCATGGCGGCGGACTCATCCAAGTCAGTACGGCTCACGGCAATGCAGGCGTGCGCCCGTCTGAATACGCCCGAGGGATGGGCGATAGTCCGCAAGGCAACTGCGGACTCAGACGAAACGGTGCGGACCGAGGCTGCCCGGCTGCTGAAAGAACACGAGCGGACTAAGTAGGGCGAAGAGGGCTTGTTCACCGTTGTCCGTGTGCCCACGTTTGGCTGTCCCAGTCTGGATTGCGCGCCACGACAGCCGCAGGAGCGCTGCCGGACGACAGTTGTTCCGTATCGCCAGATCCAAACATGGTTGCTGCGCCTGGATAGTGATCGAAAGCCGTGCCGGTGGCACAGCCCGACACGGACATGACAGCGATTAGAAAGCAACCCAGAAAAAAGCGTGAAAAGTGAAGCATCCGGTACTCCTGCGGCAAGCTCGGCAAAATAGATGAAGTTTGACGAGGGCAGTTCTGTGATACTTATCGGCTTAACGAAGCCATTTTCATCAGCATTGCATTATGGCGCGTGGGCAGAGCGGGTTTTCCGGCGTTCCGCGTCGAATTCGCGCTGGCTACAATGACGCCTTTAAGTCCGCCGTGGCACAGTCCCGGAGGGACGCAAGCCAATAGCCAGGGGTGCAACCCCTGGAACGCATCGAACGCGTTAGCAATAAGGATCCAGGGGCTTTCTCTCTCTGGCTATTAACTATCGCCGCTCCGCGGCTAATCAGACGTAGCCGCGCATCGAAGTCGCACTGGCGCCAAGGACGCCCTTGAAGGCGCGGTGCCGACGTACGTGCCAATACTCGGAGCTTTCCGGCCGTCGCCGGACCGTCGTCCTTGGAGAGGTTAGCAGTTAACTTCAGGCACGTTGTGGGTGCTATAATCGCGTTCTGAGAAACTGCTATGTCGACGAAAGACGAAGAACCGGTGGGGAATCCGCTCTGCCTGCACTGCGGCACGGAACTGATCGGGCACGTGTTGTTCTGCCCGAAATGCGGCTGTCCTGCCACGCCCGCGGCGCTCTCGATGCCTTACGAGTCGGTACTGGCTCGCGGCTTCATGGCGCGGGAAGGCTCTTCGAGACCGCGCAAACTCATCATCGTCATCGGTATGTGGGTTTTATTCGGGCCAACGTTCCTTATCATGACCGGTTTTCTCATAGCCGGGCTTTCCGCGGCTCCAAATATTGTTGAGCAACTTTCCCGCCAACCAAAAGATATATTTCCCGCCATCGTGGTGCTGGTATTCTGCTCAGGGTTGGCCGCCATCAGCGGTGCGCTGGTCTACAAGACGACGAAGAACTACGTGCAGAGGCGCCCCGAAGCAACGGAAAAACCGGAAGATGATGCGGACGCGGACGAAGACTTGAATGAAGGCGATGTGGCCCAATGATGTAGTAAGCCCGTCAGCGACGAAGATCGCTAAACAATGCGCGGCACAAATACAACGCCGAACGAGATAACAAGGTAAGGCGAAGTAGCGAGCTAAGAGGGCCATGACGGAACTGCGCAAGCTTGTTCCGGCCTGCGCATCCTGTCCTACCACTCCACCGAGATCGCCGCCGTCGTCAGGCCGGCGCCGACGCTGCAGAGGACGAGCTTGTCGTCCGGCCGCAGGCTCCGCTGCACGTCGGCCAACGCCAAGGGGATGCTCGCGCTGGACGTGTTGCCGATGTTCTCAATGTTGAGGAAGAAGCGGTCGAACGGTATCCCGCTCCGCTTGGCCGCGGCCTTCAGAATCCGGCCGTTCGCCTGGTGCGGAATGACCCAGCGTGTGTCGTCAGGCTGCCAGCCGCTCTTGGACACCGAGTCTCGAATCAGCGTGGAAAAAGCCTCCGTAGCAAAACGGAACATGGCGTGGCCGTCGATGCGTATCCAGGGATCGCCGTGGCCGTTGGGCAGCAGATAGCCCGGTGCGTCGCGGCGGGCCATTTGAATGCCGCGGCTGTCGCCGCCGATCTGCACGTGGCGGATGCGATGGCCACCGCCGCCGGAACTACTGTCGCCGGCCGAGATGATCGCCGCCCCGGCGCCATCGGCGAAAAGGAAGTAGGCGTTGCGGTCGGCCGCGTCCAACAACCGCGACTGCATTTCCACGCCAACAGTCAACACGTGCCGCGCCAACCCGGAAAGGATCAGGCCCCGCGCGTTGGCCACTGCGTAGAGCCAACCGCTGCAGGCGGCGTTGAGATCGAATGCCGGCACGTCAGGCAGGCTGAGCCGCTCCTGGAGCACGGCCGCCGTGGACGGTATGGCCATGTCGGGCGTGGTTGTGGCGACGATGATCGCGTCGATATCGCGGGTGTCGATGCCCGAATTTCGGATTGCCTCCAGCGCCGCTTTGAACGCCATGCCCGATGGCCGCTCCTCGTCAGCGGCCCAGCGGCGCTGGCGGATGCCGGTGGTCTAGGTGTCGTTGTACGTGGGATCCCCGGGTACCGAGCTCGAA
>AmSFosDRAFT_100005_pt1 | contig 34920 bp, 31 predicted proteins | sample FosCloommunities_FD_10275 | JGI IMG/M metagenome (IMG submission 10275)
TTCGAGCTCGGTACCCGGGGATCCCACGTACAACGACACCTAGACCACTCCTCGTCAGCCACCCGCAACAGAACATGGCCGATGCCTGCCAGCTTGATCATGCGAACCTCCCGCCTTGCGCGCAGCCTGGAAATCGTAGCACAGGCGGGGCGGAACAGCCCAGCGCATTCCACCGCTGGCGCGCGGGTTGTCTCCTGTCTACGTCACGATCGGCGTTATTTCCACCTGAGCAAGCTTACCCCCACCCTAACCCTCCCCCGCTAGCGGGGGAGGGAAGGGTGGGGGTTTGGCATTGCCCGACAAGCCCTCGTCGAGCTTGCAGATTGGTCCCCGCTCCTGATCTTACCTTTGTCTTACCGGCGATCCGGAGACCGATGATGCCACGCGCTGAAAAACCGACGAAGACGGTGTCGAGCAAGGGGCAGATCATCCTGCCCAAGGCTATTCGGCAGCGCAGGAATTGGGCGCCGGGCACGCGCCTTGTGGTGGAGGAGACTCCCGACGGGGTGTTGCTGAAGGCGGCGCCGGTCTTTGCGCCGACCCGGAGGAGGTCGCCGGAATGCTCGCTTATCGCGGCTGGCCGAAGACACTCGAGGAAATAGACGCAGCGATCACGGCTGAAGTAAAGCGACGCCATGCTCGCGGTCGATACTAATATTATCGTGCGCTATCTGGACGCAGCGTGGAATGGATTTCGCCGATGGGCTCCAACTGGCCAAGTCGCGGGGTGCAAAGTCTTCGTCAGCGTCGACCAGCGCCCCGCGGCAGCGGCCAATGCCGTAAGCGAGATGAAGGTACGCGCGCGCCGTAGTGAACGCGAGAATTCGTCGACGCGCTCGACAGTCGAGCCGGGAGTGCATCACGTACGTCGGCCTCCCGAAGGTGAGCGTCTCTTCGGCAGCGCATCAGGCAATTCGTCGCCTGTGCTTGACGTCCGCTCGGTCGAGGATATGGAGTGCTTCCCGGATGTTAACGCGCGCCGCCCGTTCGGTGAGATAGCTCTCGGTTCGCAGGGCCGACAGCTTCTCGGCCGAGGCGACATTGATCGGCTGACCGAGCGCGACACCCTCGGCTTCAGCGACTTTTCGCGCCTCGACGAAAAGCGAAGGTTGCAGCTGAAATGTGAAATTAACCTTTCTCATTGTTCCTTGTCCATCGGCTCAGCGCCGCCCGCTGACGAGAGCACGCCCATGCTGAACTGCTGCTTCGCTAACGCAGTTCGCGACGGTTGTCGGAGGGTGTCTTCGTGCTATAAATGACCATATAATTGGTCAGGAAGCGCGCATGATAAGAATTAGCCTCGCGGATGCAAAGGCGCATTTGAGTCAGTTGGTCGAGCGCGCCGCTGCCGGCGAGGCGGTTTGTATCACCCGCCGCGGTAAGCCAGTCGCACAGCTTACGGCGGTCAGCACGCAGCGAAAGCGTATCGATATAGTGGCTTTGAAAGTGGCCACCGATGCGATGCCGGTCCAGCCGGAGACTGCCCGCGACTTTATCCGACGGATGCGCAATGAAGATCGGTATTGATGCTCTACCTGGACACCTCGCTGCTGGTCGCCGCGTTGACCAACGAGACGGAGACCGAGCGGATGCAGCGCTGGCTCGGACAGCAGCAGGCTGATGAGCTTGCGATCAGCGACTGGGTAGTGACGGAGTTCTCCTCGGCCCTTTCGATCAAGCTGCGCGACGGACAGATCGACGAGAACCAGCGGGCCGAGGTCTTGTCGCTGTTCACTCGGCTAGCAACCGACAGCCTTGCAGTCGTTCCAGTTTCCAGATTGGAGTTTCGCACCGCAGCGCGCTTTGCCGATCAACACGCACTGGGCTTGCGCGCGGGAGACGCTTTGCATCTAGCCATCTGCACCGATCATGGCGCGACCCTCTGTACACTGGATCGGCGGCTCGCCAATGCCGGTTCAGCGCTCGGCGTCAAAGCGATGCTGCTATAGCAGTCGCTCCCTCCGCAATGACAGTACCAGGATCAGGCGACGACCCTTCGCGGTGGCAGCAAGCAGTCCGTCGACCACCGGGATCGGACGCCTCCTGCTCATCGAACCCCACTCATCGGTTATCGCGCGGTCGATCGGCAGCATGCGATCGCCAACGCGACATCAACGTCCTGCAGCCATCGCCCCATAGCAGTGGCCTTTCTCGGATCACGCCGTCGCGCCTGCTCGATCGCTTTTGCGAATTTCGCCGGTCATGAGCACACTCAAAAACATCTCATCGTCTTCGATTGACGCGTGTCACGCTGCGACGTTGCGATCGCATCGGCGTCTCTTCCGGATTTCGGATATGACGTTGGTGTCGATAAGGTAACTCACAACTCGAGTTCCCTTCCGAGATCGTCACTGCGATCGAGATCGATCTCATCGAGGGGCGCATCGGCCAACAACTCCTTGGGGTTCCCAGACTTGGGCGACGCGAAGCGTGCGCGGGCCAGTGCGCGGACTTCGGCGGCCCGCGCCGGGTCCGAAAGCGCACTCGCCACATTCCGCAGCAACGGCGCATCTTCCCTCCGCACCTGCATCTCGAGACGGACGACGCCCTGTCGCTTCCGGCGCTCGTGATATGCGGTAATCGCTGCTTTGCGGGTATCTTGCATCAACTGGACTCCGAGATGTTTCCGGTAATCTTACCGGTAATTCCCCGAGTCAGGGAACCGCCAGACGCAAATCTCGCGCGCCCGTTCTACCCGCCTTATTTGCCGTGGAAGCAAAGCCGACCAGGATGAGAATCTCCTCACCTTGGGCCTCGTGGCGGGAGCGCGGAGAAATCGTTCCGCGTCTGGCCGCGCTGTCCGCCGACCCAGGGCCACGCGGCGGCCAAGTGGACGAACTCCGGATCGCGAAACTCACCGTCGAGGAGCTGGGGGTGAAGCGACAGGATGGCGGAGGAGGTCAGCGCTCGCTAGTTTGCCACTCCCCTGTTCGGGCGCCCGCAACCGCTGGAACCCGTGTGTCCGCCGGCCGACACTTACCCGTGATGGCCGTTCGGGCCGCCTCCGTGAGGCCCTCCGCCTCCGTGAGGCCCACCGCCTCCGTGAGGTCCACCCCCACCGGGTGGTCCGCCGCCACCGTGCGGTGCACCCCCGCCATGCGGGCCGGCCATCGCGAAATGTGGCGCGCCGCCGCGCGGTCCGCCGCCATGCGGTCCGCCGCCGACCAAATGTGGGCCCCCGCCGCCATGCGGGCCGGCCGTGGCGAAATGCGGGCCTCCGGCACCATGCGGTCCGCCGTGAAATCCCAAACCGGCCCGGAAAGGCGTGCCGCCACTCATCGCCGCTTCTCTCCGGAATGCGCCACCGCCGGCGCCGGTCGCTGCCGCGCCGAAACGCCCGGCTCCGCCGTGCGCAGTCTCGCCCCGGCCGGCGCCGGAGCGTGCCGCCGCGGACACCGCCGAGACCCGCGCGGCATCGAAGCGCGTTCTGGTGGCCGCGTCCGCATAACCAACGCCGCCGCGGTGCTCGGGATTGTGCACCCATACATTGCCGGAGAAACCCGGATGGCCGCCAGCGACTAGCGCATAGCGCTCGGGATTGACCGCGATGTCGTGATGCTCCCAATCTACCCAGCCCCAACCCCATAACGGACCGAACACCGCCAGTTCAATGGGCGGCGCATAGCCGATCCAGAAGCCCGGCTCATAAGCGAAGCCGACCGGAGCCGGGAAGGAATAAGGCGGATACGCTGGATAGGGCCATGCCCCGTAAACGGCGGGGCTGTAGACCGGCACGCAGGCTAGCTGCGGCTCGGCCGGCAGGATCGAGATCGTGTTGCCACTGGTCTTGATCGCACAACGACATTGCGGCGTCTGCTTGAGGTTTCCTGCCGCCATCGCTTGCTGGCGCAAGGCTTGAAGCGCGGTCATGACGTCGGCCTGCTGGGCGAGAAAGGCGTTGCCGAGATCCTGCGTCCATTGCAATTGGTCGCTCATGTTCTGCAGGACCTGCGGGAACGGCACCAGCGCCTTGACGCTGGGGTCCCAGTTCTGCGCCTGCAGCGCGTTGGCGAGCGCATCGCCCTTCAGCGCCCGATTGGCCGGGACGCTGACCCACCGCGCGGCTTCGACCACTTCGAGCGGATAGGTCGAGGCCATCAGGATCTGCGCTAGCAACGGGTCGGGGTAGAGCGCGATCGGTGCGACAAGCTGTTGGAGCTGAGCCTCGGTCAGCAGGGGTGCCGCCGGCGATGCCGGCGGTACGGCCGCCGTGTTCGAAGGTGGCGCTGCCGCCGACAGTTCGGGCGTCGTCGGCATATCCTGCGCGAACACAACGCCCGCCGTTACCATGCAGCCGATAAAGGCGACAAATCCGCGCCAGGGCTTCCCGATTACCCAACCCAGCATCGTCTCCTCCGGAGCGTATCCTTGACTAAAACGTCTCAAACCAAGAGTTGTTCCCGCCGGGTTCGAATCTCTTATAGCCTGCATTCGGGGCGGCCGCTCAAGTAGACTCCGTGATGGCCGCTTGCGGGAAATCGGATAGAACCGAGCATGGCCATGCCGATCCCGACCCGACAGCGACGCGATAAGGCCCTCCTCTATGCGGCGCTCGTCATCATTGCCGGGGTGCTGGCCACGACGCTCGCGCAGACGCAGGTGCTGGCGCGGTTGCCGCTGCAGAATCTGCTCAAAAATGAACTCAACGCGGACCGAACCGCCAACGCCGCATTCTTTCTCTGGGCGGGGCTGGCCTGGTATTTAAAACCCTTGGCCGGCATCCTGACCGATGCGTTCCCACTCTTTGGCAGCCGCCGTAGAAGCTACATTTTACTGAGCGCCTCTCTGGCGGCGCTGTCGTGGCTGGCGTTGATCGCCACACCCCACCAATACCGCAGCCTGCTGTTTGTCGTGATCGTGATCAACATCTTTATGATGACCACAAGCACCGCAGTCGGCGGCTACATGGTCGAAACGGCACAAGCCACCTCAGGCTCCGGTCGTCTTACCGCCATTCGCCAGTTCATCCAACAGGCCTGTTTTGTCATCAACGGCCCGGTCGCCGGATATCTCGCCAGTATCGCCTTTGGGTGGACTGCTGCCGCTTGCGGCGGCATCATGTTTTTGCTCGTGCCGGTGACGCTCCTTTTTTTGCAAGAACAGCGCAGGCGTCTCGATTCACGCGAGGTCTTGGACAACGCCAAGAACCAGCTCTACAAAATCGCGACCGCCCGAACGATGTGGGCAGCAACGGGTCTGATGGCGTTGTTCTACATCGCCCCGGGTTTTGCGACGGCACTCTTCTATAAACAGCAGAACGATCTGCACTTCACCACCCAAACTCAGGGCTTCCTGCAATTGATCGCGGGCGTTTGCGGCATACTGGCTGCAATCGGCTATGGAATGTTGTGCCGACGGCTCAATCTCCGCACCTTGCTGGTGTGGTGCATGCTGATCGCGACGATCGCCAATTTGGGCTACCTGTTCTATTCCTCGCTGGGACGCGCGCAAGCGATCGAAGGGTTGAACGGTTTTGGCTACAGATTGGCTGAACTGGCGTTGATGGATCTCGCCGTGCGCTCGACCCCTGCCGGCAGCGAGGGGTTGGGCTTTTCGATCATGATCAGCGTGCGCAACCTCGCCCTGTTTGGCACCGACTGGTTCGGCGCAAATTTGCTCGACCAATACCATTTGTCCTTTGCTTTCGTGGTGATCGCCAATTCCGCCACGACCCTGATCGCGGTGCCCTTCGTATTTCTGCTCCCCCGCATCATCGTCGCCCGCAAGGACGCCGAGAAAATCACGCCCCAACAAAGCGTAGATTAATGCGCGCATCAACGGTTCTGTCACACCGGCGAAGGCCGGTGCCCATCTCAAAACTGGATCCCGGCCTTCGCCGGGAAGACGAAAACGGGCGCCGCGCCGAAGCATTTGAATGGGTATGACCGTATGCCGCGGTTCTTCGCCGTTCGGATACGCGGGGCACCGAGGGCTCCTCACACCAGCCCTCTCGCCGCGAGCGGGGAGAGGGAGGGACCCGCGCGCGGGAGGGTGAGGGGCAGACAGCGCGTCTGAGCGCTAGTTCATGTCGATCGGCGGATATTCCCGGAAAACGTTGGCGGGGGTGACCAGGATGTGGTGCGTCACCGTACGCGATGGCAATCTCTCGCCCGCCAAGAGACGCAGGGCGAGCGGTAGTACATCATGGCCGTAGCGGTCCATGAAATATGCCACAGAACCGAGCACCACGCTGCTGCGGTTGTTGGGATCGATCTCCTTCTTTTCGCTCTGTCCGCCGTGGATGTTCGGGTCGAGCCCCTGGCTGACAATGATGCAGTCACTCTGCCGCCGGTTCATCTCGATGGCGCGTGCGGCGTAAACGGCGGCCAAATCGTCGAGGGTCGCGATCAGCAGCCGCTGGCCGGGCTGGGTCAGCAGAAATTTCGTCAACAGCGCATCGGCGCGCACCGACTGTCCGCCGGTATCGAGCCGAGCGAGCTTCAGCGACGGCAGCGTCTCGTTTATGCCTTTGGTAATGCCCTGCACGCGATCGCCGATTGCCGGCCCCGGATCGGCGAGGTCGCCGATCAACACTCCGAGCACCTGCTCGCCCGGCCAGTTTTCTCCGGCGAATGCGCCGAGAGCCTGCCCGGCAATACGGCCGGCGGCGCGGTTGTCAGGTCCGTAGAATGGCGCGCCGGGCAGCGGATCGACCAGTGCCAGAGCCGAGATGCCGGCGGCAGCGAGGCGGCGGGCGATCGCGGCATTCGCGTCGGTATCGGCGTTGTATTCGATCAGCAGGTCGACCTTGGCGGCAATAGCGGCCTCGGCATTGGCGAGGGCACGGGCCGGGTCTCTGGCATTGTCGAAATACAGCATCTCGACCGGCAATGTACGGGCCGCCAGCTCGAAACTGCGCCGGACATCGCCACCGGTGAAACCCAGTCCCTCGAGGGTCGCTCCCGGCGTCTCGTCGAGATTGGCCAGAGCGATACGGTACTGCCGCCCCTCGGCCCCTGCGGCTCTCGGTAGGCCGAGGCCGCAGGCGAGGGTTCCGGCCAGAAACAGCCGGCGCGGCAGCACCGGCGGTGACGCCATACGCTACTGGATCGCCTCGATGTTGACAAAGGTGCCGGTCAGCCCGACCGCCTTTGGCACGGTCATATTCAGGAAGAACGTGCCCCGTCCTGTTTTTGCAGCTTCGGCCGCCATCAGGTCGGTGCGCACATTCTCGATGATGTGAATGCCATTGTCGGTCAGCAAGGTTTTATGCACTGGGAAGGCGATGCCCTCCTCCTCGCCCGGTATCACCTCGACCGCCCAGGTGTCGGCACCGACAAGGATCACCTTCTGCGATGCGAGCCAGTCCGCCGCTGCCTGCCCGATGCCGGGTTCGTTCTTGTTATAGGTCGCGTTCTGCGCCGGCCACTGCAGGAACAAATCCTGCCAGCCGGTGTGGATGAACACGGCGTCGGCCTCGCGCAGGGTCACGTTGTACAACTTCAAGGCGGCCTGCAGGTCGGGTACGGTGATCAAGGTGCCGCCGTCGAGGCAAGGGGTGCGGCAGGCCGGGTTGGATTTGAGCTTGCCGGCGGCCTGGAACACCTTGACCATATCAAGGATAACGCCGCGTGTGGCGAAGCTCTTCAGATTCTCAAGGCCGAACTTCTTGAGATAGTTCTGGGTGACGTATTTCCCCATTGGCGTCTGGTTGTAGTAGCAGTCTTCGACGCCGATGTGGCCCATGCCGTCGATATGGGTGCCGACATGGCTTTGGCTGAGATAGGTGTCCTCCATATAGGTCAGCTTGTTGTTGCCGAATTCGGCACCCGGTAGGGTGGCGAAGCTGGTTAATATGGTCTTGCTGAAGCGGGTGCCGAAGAGCGGTACGCCATCGACGAGGACGTTGGACATCGAGGTGACGGTGCCGGTCTGGATCTCGGCGGCGGCAGCCTTGGTGACCGCGGGAGTGACGCGGTTGGTGGCGCCGGTCTGGTCATCCGGGCCGAACGGCGACGGTTTGACGAGCGCCTTGCAGTCGGCAGCCGCGACCGGTGTCGACGGCATCAACAGCGACAAGGCCGCGATTCCCACGAACGCGGCGAATCCGGCGATTCTCATGGTTGTTCCTCCCCCAGCTTGGTTGCGATGGTAAACTTGCCACCAGGATGACCGATGCGGCGAAATTTTTCCAGCCTTGCTTTGCCGGTGGCCCGGGGCTGACACATGGGAGCTGACGGCGACGTCCGCCTTCGCAACGTCACCGTGCGCTACGGCCGGCGAGTAGCGTTGGAGGCCGTGAGCGGGGAGTTCGCCTCGGGCAGCCTGACCGCCGTTATCGGGGCAAACGGGGCGGGCAAGAGCACACTCCTTGCGGCTATCGCGGGCGTGGTAAGACTGGCCGGCGGGACGGTGGAATGTGCTGCGCGCCGGCGGTTGGCCTATCTGCCGCAGCTCTCGGCGATCGACCGCGATTACCCGCTGAGTGTGGCCGAGCTGATCGCGCTCGGCGGGTGGCCGGAGATCGGCGCCTTCCGCGCCCCGTCGGCCGCGCTACGACAGCGTATCTCGGCGGCCGCGGAGACAGTGGGGCTCTCCGGACGGCTCGAGCGATCGATCGGCGAAATCTCCGTGGGTGAGTTTCAACGGGCGCTGTTCGCGCGGCTGATTCTGCAGGACGCGAGGGTTATTCTGCTCGACGAGCCGTTCGCCGCCGTCGATGCGCAGACCATGTCGGTGCTGCTCGATCAGATCAAGCGATGGCACGAGGAGGGCAGGACCGTAATCGCGGTCCTGCATGATCTCGATCTGGTACAGGCGCGCTTTCCATCGACATTGGTATTGGCGCGCCGTTGCCTCGCCTGGGGACCGACAGAAGCGGCGTTGCCGGCGATGGCGGCGTGATGTCGGCGCACGCACTCATTGTGGAGCCGTTTGAGACCCTCGCCTTCATGCGCGGAGCGCTGGTTGCCTGTCTGGCACTGGCGCTGGCCAATGGGTCCCTCGGAACGCTACTGGTGTTGCGGCGGATGAGCCTCGACGGCGACGTGCTCGGTCATGCGGTGATGCCGGGTGCGGCGGTCGGGTTTCTGTATGCCGGGCCATCCCCGGCATGGCTGTCGCTGGGCGGCTTGACGAGTGGGCTCGCTGTGGCGGCGCTAGCGGGGCTGATCACCAGCGAGGGAGCGCGGCGTGATGCCGGGCTGGTGGCGTTCTATCTGGTTGCCCTATCGCTGGGCGTACTTCTGGTGGCGTGGCGAGGCAGCAATGTTGACGTCATGCGCGTGCTGTTCGGCACCGTGCTGGCGATCGACCAGCGGGCACTTATAGAGATTGCGGCGGCGAGCAGCGTGATCGTGTTGGCGATCGCACTATTGTATCGGCCGCTGGCGGTGGGCGCATTCGATCCTGCGTTTTTGCGCGCAGTGGGTACGCGCATGCCATACGGGGCGGTATTTCAGGCGCTGCTGGTGCTGGGGCTGGTGGCGAACTTCCAAGCGTTTGGCACCTTGTTGGCGGTGGGGCCGATGCTACTGCCGGCTGCGGCGGCGCGGTGCTGGGGGTTGGGTGTAGCGGGGTCGATGCTGTTGGCGACCGCCTTCGGGCTCGCCGCATCCGTCGCGGGACTGCTGGTCTCCTATCACGGCAATTTGCCCTCTGGCCCGGCGATCGTACTAGCGGCGGCATTGCTGTTTGGATTTTCGCTTGCCGCCGCGGGCGGCTGGCGACACTTGGCGCCGATGATCCGATGAGATTCTCGAGCTTTCGTTGTCTTATCACGGTTGCCGCCCTGCTGCTGGCAGGTCCGGCGCGCGCCGCAGACCGGCTCCCGGTCGTCGCGACGTTCAGCGTTATTGCCGATATGCTGGCCAATGTCGGCGGCGATCGTATCGACATAAAAACCATCGTCGCGGCCGGCGGGGACTGTGAGCTGTACCAGCCGACCGCGGCCGACGTCGCCACCGTCGCGTCGGCGCGGGCCGTCTTTCTCAATGACCTCAACGAGGAGTTCGAGCCGTGGCTGGAGCCGTTGCTCAAGCAGGCCCTGTTCAAGGGTGCGAAGGTGGTGGTCAGCCGCAATGTGCGGACGTTGACCTCGGAGGAAGAGCATCCGATCTCCGGCAGACTGCTTCCCGAGGCGGCGGACCAGCACGCCTGGCTCGATCCGCGCAACGGGGTCATCTACGTGCGCAACATCGCCGAAGCGCTGGCGCGCCTCGATCCGGCCGACGCTGCGGAATACCGGGCGCACGCAGCCGCCTACACGGCGCAGATTCGGGCCGTCGATGATTGGGCCCGCAAGGAGATGGCGGCCGTTCCCGCGGCAAGGCGTCGAGTGCTGACGTCACACGATTCGCTGCAATATCTCGCCAATGCCTACGGCGTCACCTTGCTCTCGGTCAACGGTTGGACAAACAAGAGCGAGCCCTCGGCGGCGGAACTGGCCAAGCTCGCGGCGCAAATCCGGGCCGAACACGTGAAGGCGCTGTTTCTCGACAGCATTACCGATCCGCGGGCCATGCAGCGCATCGCCAGTGAAACCGGTGCGACGATCGGCGGCACGCTCTACGGTGATTCGCTCTCTCCTGCCGGCGGCGAGGCGGATAGCTACATCAAGATGCTGCGCCATGACGTGAGTACGCTGAAGGCAGGCATGCTGAGAAACTGAGCCATGTTGCTGGTAGGAGCATGGCGGCGCCTGCTGGTCGCCGGTGTGGCAGTGGCGGGTTTGTGGGCCGCGGTTCTCTGGGTTGCACCGTCGACGCCGTCGACGGCGCCGGCGCAACCGCCGGTGCAGGTGGCGGCACAACCAGCGGCGGCTCCGGTGACCGAAGAGGACGCGTTGCGCGCCGTGATACGCTCCGGTGTGGCGGCCCCCGGCGGCGGCCGTTTCGACCGGTTTAATATCGCATCGCAACCGGTCGTCGCTCCGGTCAATACCCGCGGTCAGGTCGCATTTTACGCGACCGTGCTGCACGCGGCAGCTCGCGAGGGCATCTTTCTCGTTCAAGGCGGGCATGTCACGAAAGTCGCGACGTTCGGAGACGACCTGCCGGGCGGTGGCACGCTCGCCGAATTCGCGGCGCAGCCACTGCCGTCGCTGAACAGCGCCGGGCACGTCGCGTTCGCTGCCGAGATCTCCGGCGGGCGGGCGACCGAGGGGGTCTTTCTCGCCGGTGCAGATGGGTTGCGGGCGATCGCGCTTGCCGGCGACGACGCCCCGGGCGTGCCAACCGGGGTCCTGGTCGGGTTTGACGCGCCGGCGCTGAACGATAATGACGAACTGACTTTTGTTGCCAATGTTCGGCGCGGTCGCGACACACTGGACGTGTTGTATTTCTGGAATGGCCGGCGGCTGCAGCGAATGGTGGCCGAAGGCGACCTGCTTTTGCGCATCGGCGGCAAAATGGACAAAATCGGCGCACCGGCGCTGAACAACGGCGGCGTCATCGCCTTTCCCGCCGCGATCTTCAGGGGCCCGGCGCTTGGCGGGATTTTTGTTGCGGGTGCGCGCGATCTGCGACTGTTGGTCGGAGCCGGCGACCAGGTATCCAGCGGCGCGATGATCTTGCGCTTCTCCGAGCGAGTGGCGATCGACGACGAGGGCGGGATCGCGTTTGGTGCCTATCTGGGCAGGGACGGTATTACACGAGAGGCGGTGCTGCGGATCGGGCCGGATGGTTTAGCCGAGACCGCGGTCGAGGGCGCGCCGGCGCCGGGTGGCGGCCGCTATGCGGGATTTGGTCCCTGGCCGACAGTCGGACCGGGCGGCGTGACGGCGTTCACGGCGGCCATCGATGGCGGGCCTGGACCGCTTGCCGCGTTCGCAGGCGTCTCTAGTGATATCAGGCGGGTCGCGACCACAGGTGAAAGGCTGCCAGAGGGTGGGGCGATCGGCCGTTTTGCTCTCAATGCAATTGCCGCGGCGGGGCCGGCTGGCGCCGTGACCTTCGCGACAGTGGCGGCGACGGAGGGGGAGCCCAACGCGATCTACTGCCGCTGTCCGCAGCCGGCGCGCCAAGAATAGATTTCCTTCGCGGCCTTCGGCCGCAGGATGTCGGAACCCTTAACATTAACTAAGATAATCTGGCGGCACGGTTTGAGACCGGATGAGCGGGTTTGGATTTATCGCAATTCCCTATGTCGTTTCCGGGTTCGCTGTCGGATTCGTCGTCGGGATGACCGGCGTCGGCGGCGGCTCGCTGATGACGCCGCTGCTTGTTCTGCTCTTTGGCTTCCACCCGGCGACCGCGGTTGGGACCGACCTGCTTTACGCATCGATCACAAAGGCATGCGGAACCGGGATACATCAGATCAGCCAGACCGTCGTCTGGCGGGTGGTGGGGCTGCTTGCGTCTGGCAGCGTGCCGGCAAGTCTCGTAACACTGCTGATCATTCGACATCTGGGGAGCGATGCCAAAGTTACAGGAACATTGATTTCTCACGTCCTCGGATACGCGTTGTTCCTGACGGTGCTGGCCCTTGTCCTCCGCCGTGACGTGTTGCGCTTGGCCCACCGATTATCATTCTACCGCAGGCCTCTAGCGCAGGCGGTGGCGACGGTAGCACTTGGGGCCGTGCTGGGCGCGTTGGTTTCGCTGTCATCGGTCGGGGCCGGTGCGATCGGTGTGACCATGCTGGTGCTGCTTTATCCCCACCTGGCGATTGTCCGGATCGTCGGCACCGACATCGCACATGCGGTGCCGCTCACTTTGGTCGCGGGGCTTGGTCATTTTGTTGTCGGCAATGTGGATCTTGGTTTGCTCGCCTCGCTGCTGGTCGGATCACTCCCCGGGATCGTTCTCGGCAGTCTGCTCGCCCCGCGCGTTCCCGAGAGGCAGCTGCGCCTCGTGCTCGCCTTCGTTCTCGCTGTCGTCGCGGGCCGTCTGGTGGTGCTCTGACCGGCGCTCTGCCCAGGGTATCTCTAGCTTTTCCCTAGCTCGAAAATCGATCGCCGCCAGAAGACGACCGGACCGCAACATCCGAGCGAGTTGACGGCCTGCGGAGCAAACCTGGCATAAGAAGCGTTCTTCTGGAGCGTCTTGTTCGATCTGGCACCATTATTAGGTCGAATCGGGATAGTTGGGGGGCGTTGACCCGATGAACGAAGGCATCCGCATTTACAACCTCTTTCCGACTCTGGCTGGCACTGTTCGGGACTGGACGGACCATCTGCAGCGGATTGCTGGGCTAGGATTTACCGCCGTCTATATTAACCCCTTTCACTATCCGGGTTTTTCGGGAAGCCTGTATGCGGTCAAGGATTATTACCGGCTGAACCCGCTGTTCCGAGGCCGCGAGACGGACGACGACGACACACTGCTGCGGCGCTTTACCACGGCAGCGCAATCCGGCGGGCTGCGGGTGATCATGGATCTCGTCGTTAACCACATGGCCAAGGACAGCGAGCTGGTCGTCCGCCACCCGAGCTGGTTCGCCCGCGACGCCAGCGGCAATTTTGTCTCACCGCAGGCCATCGATCCTGCCGATGCGCGGCGCCAGACCGTGTGGGGGGATCTTGCCGAGCTCGATTACCGGCCGCCGCAACAGGATGAGATCCTCGACTATTTTCAGCGGCTGGTTCGCCACTATGTAGCGCTGGGCTTCGGCGGCTTCCGCTGCGACGCCGCCTATAAGGTGCCCGCCGAGGTCTGGCGCGGTCTGGTCGATGCCGCCAAAGCGGCATCCCCCGATGTGTTGTTTTGCGCCGAAACGCTGGGGGCGCCGAGGGATTCGATATTGGCGCTCGCCGGTGCCGGCTTCGACTATCTGTTCAACAGCGTCAAGTGGTGGGACTTCGAAAGCTCGTGGCTCCTTGAGCAGTATGAAGCCTTTCGCCACATCGCGCCCTCCATCGGCTTTCCCGAGAGCCATGACACCAAGCGTCTGGTCACCGAGTTGTTGGCCGCGGGGATTCCGGAAGCCGCGATCGAGCGGCACTACCGTCAAAGTTTTGCCTTCGCCGCAGTGTACTCCGCCGGAGTGATGATGCCGATGGGGTTTGAATACGGTTGGTCGCGGCCGCTCGACGTGGTGACCACTCGCCACGACGAGCCCGAGCCCAAGCGCTTTGATCTCAGCCAATTCATCACCCGGGTCAACGCGATGAAGAAGGCTATTCCCGCGTTGAACGAAGAGGGCCCGCAGCGGTTGCTGACCCACCGGGGCGACCCCCTGCTAGTGCTGGAACGACAGACTAAGGCCGGGGAGGAGCGAGCCTTGATCCTCGTCAATCGGCACGAGCACGATTCGCATGTGGCAACCCTCGAAACGCTCGTCGACGAGGAGTTTGGGGTGACCGACTTGTCGTCAGGGCGGGAGACAACAGTCGACGCTCGGGTCCTGGTCGAGCCGCTCGAAGTGCGCGTGCTGCGCACAACCCTCACCCGACTTCCGCTCTCGCGCTCCAATCGGCGCCTCGGGGAGGAGCAGGGCGGGGGCCTGATAAGTGAGCGGCTTCATCCGTTGTGGCGCTCCGCAGCGCGGATCGCCATTGAAGATGTTGATCCCGAGCTCGACGGCGGCCGCTATCCGGTCAAGCGAGTGCTCGGCGACGAGTTCGAAGTGCAGGCCGATATCTTTCGCGACGGTCACGCGAAGCTTCGCGCAGTCGTCAAATTTGCTCCGCAGGGTCAAGCGTGGCGTGAAACGCCGCTCACCTTGTTCGACAACGACCGCTGGATTGCACGGTTTGGTCTCAACCGAGCGGGATTGTGGCGCTACACGATCGAGGCGTGGACCGACCAATTCGAGAGCTGGCGCGACGAATTCGAGAAGAAGCGGCAGGCCGGCGAGAACACCGAACTGGAGCTCGTCGAGGGCCGTGCGATAGTCGCGACAATGATGCGTGCTGGCGAACCGGATGACGGCGCGTCAATACAGAACATCCTGCAAAGCTTCGATGGCGGGAATGCCGCTCGACGCGCCGAACTGATGCTCTCGGATGAGTTGCGCGATCTGTCGGCGCGCTGTCAGCAGCGCACCGATGCAGTCCGTTATCCGCTCGATCTTGAGATTGTCGTCGACCGCAAAGCGGCGCGCTTTGCCGCGTGGTACGAAATGTTCCCACGCAGTCAAGGGACGAAACCCGGCAGGAGCGCCAGCTTGGAGGACTGCATCGCGCGTCTGCCCGAGATCGCAAGACTCGGTTTTGATGTCGTCTATCTCGTGCCGATCCATCCGATCGGGCGGGTCAACCGCAAGGGCAGGAATAACAATCCGGTTGCAGAACCGGGTGACCCTGGCAGCCCCTACGCCATCGGCGCCCTCGAAGGCGGCCACCGTGCCATCAATCCAGAGCTGGGCACTCTGGATGATTTTCGTCGATTCGTTGCGGCCACCGCAGCACTCGGGATTGAGGTAGCGCTCGACTTCGCAATTCAATGCGCCCCTGATCACCCGTGGGTGCGAGAGCATGCCCAATGGTTTCGCTTCCGGCCAGACGGCACGATCAAATATGCCGAAAATCCGCCAAAGAAATATCAGGATATTGTCAATATTGAGTTCTATAACCCCGACCGAGAAGCATTGTGGGGGGAACTGCGCGACATCGTGCTGTTCTGGATCGGTCTGGGGGTGCGCACCTTCCGGGTCGATAACCCGCACACCAAACCGCTGCCGTTCTGGGAGTGGCTCATCCGGGAAATCAAGGCTCGCTGCCCGGAGGCGATCTTCCTGTCGGAGGCTTTTACCAGACCGAAGATGATGCGGGCTCTCGCCAAGGCAGGGTTCACCCAATCCTACACTTATTTCACCTGGAGGATTGGCAAAACCGAGCTAATCGAATATCTGAGCGAGCTGACGCGCGGTCCCGCGAGGGAATATTTCCGGCCCAACTTCTTCACCAATACGCCCGACATTCTGCCGATCTTCCTGCAGGACGGAGGCCGCCCTGCGTTCCGTATCCGCCTTGTACTTGCGGCGACCCTGTCCTCTGTCTATGGCATCTACAATGGGTTCGAGCTTTGTGAAAACACCCCGATCCAGGGATCGGCCGAATCCGGCGCTTCATCGGAACCGGAATTTGTCGAGCTTTACGGCAGTACGCCAGTCGTCAGACGCGAGGAGTATCTCAACTCCGAAAAATACGAATACAAGGTATGGGACTGGGATCGCCCGGGCAACATCAAGGAGGACATTGCAATCGTGAATCGGTTTCGGCGCGACAACCCCGCACTGCAGGAATTTCTTAACCTGCGTTTTCTCGACAGCAGCGATCCAGATGTACTCGCTTACGCGAAGACCGCGACCAGCTCATCCAATACCGTGATTATCGTCGTCAATCTTGATCCGTATGCCGCGCACGAAAGCGAAATCGATCTGCCGCTCGGCGATTTCGGTTTGGCGATCGATGCCGAATTCTCGCTCGAAGAAGCGTTCACGCGCCGGGTCGCGACGTGCCGCGGCGCGCGGCAGCGCCTCAGTCTCGATCCCGAGACCAACCCGGCAATGATCTTTCGCCTGCTTACTGTCGACGCCGCATGACACCGCCCGACGACACTCCCTCGGCCCTCGTGCGCAAGCGCGTGCGTACCGAGCCGGCGATCTTGGATCCGCTGTGGTACCGGGACGCCATTATCTATCAGCTGCATGTCAAAGCGTTCTTTGACGCCGACGATGATGGGATCGGCGACTTTCAGGGCTTATGCCGCAAACTCGATTACCTGCAGGATCTCGGCGTTACTGCCCTCTGGCTGCTGCCGTTTTATCCCTCGCCGCTGCGCGACGACGGCTACGACATCGCCGATTACAAGAACGTCAATCCGTCCTACGGGCGGATGGCAAATTTCAGAACCTTCGTGCGCGAAGCGCACCGCCGCAATCTGCGGGTCATCACGGAACTCGTCATCAACCATACTTCTGATCAACATCCGTGGTTTCAACGGGCGCGTCGGGCCAAGCCCGGCTCGTCGCTGCGCGACTTTTACGTCTGGAGTGATACCGACCAGAAATTTCCCGAAACCCGTATCATCTTTGTCGACACGGAGAAGTCGAACTGGGCGTGGGATCCGCAAGCTCAGGCTTATTATTGGCATCGCTTCTATTCGCATCAGCCAGACCTCAACTTCGATAATCCGAGGGTATTGCGCTCCGTCATCGACGTGATGCGTTTCTGGCTCGATCACGGTGTCGACGGGATGCGCCTCGACGCCGTACCGTATCTGATCGAGCGCGAAGGCACGATCAACGAAAACCTGCTCGAGACGCACGATATACTGAAACAGCTGCGCCGCGAGCTCGACATGCGCTATGGCGACCGCATGCTGCTCGCCGAGGCTAATCAGTGGCCGGAGGATGTGTTGCAATATTTCGGTGCGGGTGATGAATGCCATATGGCGTTCCACTTTCCGTTGATGCCGCGCATCTACATGGCGGTCTCGACCGAAGACCGGCATCCGATCACCGACATCATGCGCCAGACACCGGATATTCCAGAGAACTGCCAATGGGCCGTGTTCCTGCGCAACCACGACGAGCTGACGCTCGAGATGGTGACCGATCGCGAGCGCGATTATCTATGGAACCACTATGCTGCGGATCGGCACGCGCGAATCAATCTCGGAATCCGCCGCCGGCTCGCGCCGCTGATGGAAAACGATCGTCGCAAGATCGAGCTGCTTAACGCGTTGCTGATTTCGATGCCGGGAACGCCAGTCCTCTACTATGGTGACGAGATCGGCATGGGGGACAACGTGTTCCTGCACGACCGCGACGGCGTGCGCACGCCGATGCAGTGGTCCTTCGATCGCAATGGGGGGTTTTCCCGAGCCGATCCTGCGCGCTTGTACCTCCCGCCAATCATGGATTCGGTGTATGGCTTCGAGGCGGTGAATGTGGAGGCACAGAGCCGTTCTCCGTCATCGCTCTTGAACTGGACAAAGCGGCTGATCGCAGCGCGGCGCTCGCGGCGCGCCTTTGGTCGCGGCACATTGCGCTTTCTCTACCCCGCAAACCGCAAGGTCATTGCCTATCTGCGCACATTTGACGACGAGACCATCCTGTGCGTGGCCAATCTGTCGCGCTCGCCGCAGGCCGCCGGTGCGTCAGACTCGGGGTCGAGGCCGGATCTACCGTGCGACCAGAACCGCTTTCCCGTGACGATGTCCTTGAGTCCGTCGCCGTCGATGTCGGCGAACGCGACGGCCTGCATCTGCGTGAAGCTGACCCCGTATTTGTTCTCGCTCGGTTCTCGGTTGATGATCATGTGCCGTCTGAACAGAGTCCGTCCGAATCGGTCCTTATCGGTGAGCTGCTCCCACCAGGCAAGGCCATACCCGTGAGCCGCGATCGACGTCACCACGTCCGGGAGTCCATCGGCGTTCACGTCCTCGACATACATCTGCGAGCCGCCATAGATCGTGACTGGACTGGGTATCCCGTCGGGCGAGACGTCGTACAGGATCGCGACCCTGAGGGGATCGGTCGGGCCTCGATACGAATGTAGCCTGATCTGCCCGGGACCGAGATGGAACGGATAGGGGTGGTAAGTCCAGACGGGATCGCCGGCTAGTGACTCGGGCTGCTCCCACCAACCATCGGAGTCCAGAACGTCCAGGCGGCCATCCCCGTTGACATCACCGCAGCCCAAGCCGTGCTTGTACCACTGGAAATCGTCGACCGGCCATGAGATCGGGTGGAAGGACCACTTGCCCGTCGGGTCGCTCGGGTCCGGCGTGAAATACCCCATCCGGCCGCTTGCGGCACCTGACTGTCCTCCTGACAGCGCAACGAGTACGGGCGTGCCGTCGCCGAGCAGATCGGCAAAGACCATTGACTGGCCGTAGACCTCGTCGGCGATCACGTGTCGCTCCCACTGCACTCCTTGCTCCAGGCCCGGCGGGCCGGGGTTCTCGTACCAGACAGCATGCGGTCGCTCGGTCGACCACCGGTCGATCGGAAACCCGATGCTGATGATGTCGGGCCACCCGTCGCCGTTGAGATCGATCACCTTTTCAAAGAGCTCATTGGGCTCGACCCGTTCGCCGGTGCCGAGCGCCCCCTCGTAGCCCTCGAACGTTGTGACGCTTCCATCGGGATCCGTTCGCGTGAACGTGGCCGTCGTCGGAGCGTAGGCGTGACTCCGCGCGAAGTCAGGTCCCTGATACCAGTAAGGACCGGCGACGATGTCGACGTGGCCGTCCTGATCGATGTCGCCGAGCGCCACCGCTTCGGACCAGTACTTGTCGGTGAGCTGGATCTTCGTGAAGCTATGTAACGTGAATTCGGTCAGCGTATCTGCGTGCATTCGCCCCTTACCTCGTTGCTGCTACGTGTTGACGTGCGCCGGACGTCCAGCGAGTGTCCTCGTGGGTCCGGCGTCAGGCGAGTCCCGGCGCGGCTGGTGGCCGCGCCGGGATTACACCGCCTGAGGACTACTTCGCCGGCTTGAACTGATCGAGCTGCCAGAAGCCGTTGCCGAAGAAATTCGTGACCTTGCCGTTGGTGTACCAATAGGTGAACGGGATGATCGTGGGGACGAAGTACGCCTGCTTGACTGTCTGCTGAACGAGCTCTTGCCAATACTTCGTCTGACTACTCTCAGGCAACACTGACGCCTTGTTGTACAGGCTGGTCAGCGCGGGAATGGTCTCGCCGCTCAAGCCGCCCGGTGTGAAGAACAGGTCGTAATAGACCGAGGTCAATGTGACCCCAAACCCTCCCTGGAAGATCGGTGATGTGGCGAAATCGGCGCCGAAGGCCGCGTTGGAGACGGACTTAACGGTCATGTTGATGCCGACCTTGGACAGCTGTGTGGCAACCGCCGAAACGAGGTTGGCGAAGTTGGTGCCCGGGGTGGTCAGCGCCGTGATTTTGAACCCGTGTGGATACCCAGCCTGCGTCAATAGCTGCTTGGCCTTGGCTGGGTTGTACTTATAGTAGGTCTCGTACGACGTGACCGACCCATCGAGCGTACCCAGCTGGGAAGTGCCGGTTCCATGGAACACTTTTGCCAGCAGTGGGCGATTGATCGCATAATTCATCGCCTGGCGTACACGCAGGTCCTTCAGCGGCGTGGCCGTCGACGCCTTGAAGTTGATGAACAGTCCCGCGTTGAATGAGTTGGGAAGAGACAGGACCTTGAAGCCGTGGGCCTTCGCGGCCGCAACTGTCGTGACATCCCCCTCCGCGAAGTCCACCTGACCCGTCTCGAGTGCTTGCAACAGTGAACTCGCCGTCCCGATCACGAGGACGACGATCTTGCTCCAATGCTGGGCCGACTTGTTGTAGTAGTACGGATTGGGCACCCACACGTATTTAGACCCGGCAACGGTTTCAGCGGGGTCGATCATGTAGGGCCCGGCGCCACAGGTTTGGGTTTCGAGAATATCCGGATGGGCTGCGCACTCCGGCGACGCCGGCGCGCTGTAGCCGCCTGCATTGTAGTTGCCGTATCCATAAGCGAGGTGGGGCACCGGCGCCGTCGTATGGACGATGACGGTCCACTTGCCGACTGCCTGGACGGACTTGAGCGTCCCGCCGATCAACGTCAGACCTGCTGTCCACGCTTTGGTCTTGGCGACGATCTTGAAGTACGCGGTTATCGTCTGGGCTGTGACCTGCTGACCGTTTGAGTAGTAGGCGTTGTGGCGCAGGTGGAATTCGATCGCCTGATTCTTGTCATACACGCGCCAAGACGTGGCAAGGCCTGGTCTGGACGGGTTCGGTTCGTTGTCGACGTCGTACCACAGGAGTGGCTCGTAGGCGAGTCCCTGAGAGACCACATCGTCGCCGGCGACGCCCGCGGGCGCGTCGACCCCTCCCGGACCGGACGTCTCTCCAAGTGTCAAGACGGGTTTCTGTGCCGACGCTGCGCTGGCCGGTCCGGCCGCGCCGGACGCGATCAGTGCAAACAAGCCCAGGGCGGCGATCGTCACCCCACCCAGAAGCGCACGGCGAACGCGGGTCTGCACCGCCTGGTTAGCGGTGCGACGACGTCGCGCCGGCTTTGAAGAAGTACTACTGGTCATGCACGCATCCCTCCCTCGGGGTACTTACTTGGATATGTAATACGACAGATGTGCGGCCGTCACGGTAAATCCCTGCGCGTCTTGATGGACGCGCAGGAGGCGCAGTCCCAGTTGTCCGTGTGCACGGCCGCATGATCGAAGCCCTGCTGAAGTCGTCCCCCCTCCAATTCCCTTCCTCCTACCGTGATGTTACCGCGATCTTTTTGAAACACACCATGTTTTCTCTGATCGCAACCTCCGTCGGCAGGCGCTCCATGCTCGACGCCCCGAAGAAGCCCGCCACGCCACGCGTACGCTCGAGCACATAGGCGGCATCCTCCGGCTCGGCGACCGGCCCGCCATGACACAGCACGAGGACGTCGGAGCGAACGGCCTTCCCGGCATCGGCGAGCTCCTGCACCAGGTCGACGCACTCATCGAGGGTCTGCGCGCTCTGGGCGCCGATCGCTCCACCGGTAGTGAGTCCGAGGTGCGCCACCAGGATGTCGGCGCCGGCGGCCGCCATTGCCCGAGCCTGCTCGGCGTCGAATACGTAGGGTGCCGTCAAAAGCTCGAGGCCGTGTGCCTGGGCGATCATCGCCACCTCGAGGTCAAAGCCCATCCCGGTCTCCTCGAGGCTGACCCGAACCGTTCCGTCGATCAGTCCCACCGTCGGGAAGTTCTGAACCCCCGCGAACCCCGCGTCGCGTACGGCTCGCAGGAAGACGGGCATCAGGCGGAAGGGATCGGTGCCGCAGACGCCGGCCAGTACCGGCGTGCGTTTGACGATCGTCAGCACCTCCCGCCCCATCTCCATGACGATCGCGTTTGCGTCCCCGTAGGGCAGCAACCCCGCCAGCGAGCCGCGGCCGGCCATCCGGTAGCGCCCCGAGTTGTAGATGATGATCAAGTCGGCGCCGCCGGCTTCAGCGGCCTTGGCGCTGAGCCCGGTGCCGGCTCCGGCGCCGATCAGCGCCCAGCCGCTGTCGATCCGCTCACGCAGGCTCGCCAGAATTGCGGCCCGCGTCACCGTGTCTCTCCGAGCATCTCCAGCAGGCGCGTCGCCATCGACAACGCGAACTGCGGCTCGTTGATGTCACAGTCGAGCTCATGGACCTCCAGGCGTGGTTCGAGGTGCTCGCGCAGCGCGCCGAACAGGGCCGCGTCAGCGTCCGGGTCGTAGAACGGTTGACCCTCGGTCGCGATTTGTGAGACCCCGCGTAGCGGGATGAACAGTGCCGTCGCGCCGCTCGCGCCGTTCAGCTTCTGCGCGAGTCGCCGCCCGAGCTGTGCACACTCCGCGGCGGTCGTGCGCATCAGTGTGACCGTCGGATTGTGGACATACAACGTACGGTCGCGGAAGCGCTCAGGGACGGTGTCGAGGGGACCGAAGTTGACCATGTCAAGGGCGCCCACCGAGACAACCTGGGGGATTCCGAGTGTGCCTGCGACCTCGAGGCGGTCTGGATAGGCGGGCAAGACGCCGCCGACGAGCTCGTCGGCCAGTTCCGTCGTTGTGACGTCGAGCACGCCGCGGATGTAACCCGCCTTGATGAGCTCCTCCATCGACTGACCGCCGGTGCCGGTCTGGTGAAAGACCAGCACCTCATAGCCCTGCTGCTCGAGCCACTGCCGCCCGGTCGTAACGCACGGTGTGGTCACACCGAACATCGAGGCGCCGAGCAGTGGCTTGCCCTCGAGGTCGGGGACCGGCGCTTTTGCCATTCCGGCGATCGCGGCGGCAGCGTTCTGCAGGATGCGCGCTGAGATCTGATTGATGCCGGCGATGTCGACAACCGAGTACATCAGCGTGATGTCGACTGCGCCGACGTAGGGGCGGGTATCGCCGGAGGCGACCGTCGAGACCAACAGCTTGGGAACGCCGACCGGCAGGGCCTGCATCGCATGCGAGACCAGCGAGGAGCCACCGCTGCCACCGAGCCCGACGATGCCGTCCATGCGGCCGTCTCGATGCAGTTGGCCCACGACCTCGGCGGCGCCGCGGGCCATGGTCTCGACGGCCGCGCCCCTGTCACCCGCTGCCACCAGCGTCTGTAGATCGACACCGGCGGCGTTTGCGAGCTCGGTTCGGCTGATGTCCGGGGGTGTCGACGGCTCGCCCAGCACCCCGGCGTCGATCAGGATCACCTCGACGCCCTGCTCCCGGATCCGCTCACGGAGATAGGCGTATTCGGCGCCCTTGGTGTCGAGCGTGCCGAGTGCGACGACGGTAGGCATCTTCGAGCTCATTGCCAGTCGAACACAGTGCCGAGCAGACTGGCGGGCTCTGACACGAGCCGCTCATAGATCCGAGGGGCATCGTCGAGCTTGACGACGTTGGTGATCAGCGGCCCGATCTTGAGGTTGCCCTTCGCCGTGAAGCGCGCGACTTCACCCAGGTCGCTGAGGTTGAAGTGACTCGCGTGGATGATCGACAGCTCGAGGCCCTGGGCAGCGTTGAAGCTGTAGTCGACGCGCTCGCGTCCGGCGATCAGGACGACGCGCGAGCTGGCGTTGCCAGGGGAGGGCGGCCGCAGGATTCCACCGCCTCCGAACGTCGTGCCGATGATCTGATCGAGCACCGGTGCGCCCGAGTCCTCGAAGACCACGTCGAACGGTCCGCTCGCTTGCACGGCATCCCAGGACGAGGCGTCGGGTGTCAAAGTGACGGTTTGGTGAGCGCCGAGGGTCCTCGCGATCGCGAGCCGCTCCTGGTCGAGGTCACAGACGGTGACCACAGCTCCCGCCAGGCGCGCGCACTGGGCGCTGAATTGGCCGATCAGGCCGGCGCCGACGACGAGCACGCGCTCGCCGAGCTTGACCTCGGCACGCCGGACGTCGTGCATCGCAACGCTCGCCACGCCGAACAGCGCGGCGTGCTGAGGTTCGACGCCGTCCGGAATCTTGATCAACAGTGAGTGCTCGCCAACGGGCGCGCAGTAGCACTCGACGTGTGGTGTTCGCCCCGAGTAGACGAGGTCGTCGACCGCGAAGCCCTCGACTCCGGCTCCGACGGCCAGCACTCTGCCAACGTGTTGGTAGCCGATGAAGCTGATCGGCCACTGCTTGGCGCTGTAGTTGCCGCCAAGCAGAACGTTGCGCTCGGTCCCGTTCGTCATCCCTGTGTACACCGCCTGGACGAGCACCGTTCCCGGCTCACATTCCGATGACTGCGTGAGCTCCTCGACGACGGGCTGAGGATCACGGAACGCGAGCGTCTCCCGCAAAGCCCCGTCGCCTTGGACCTCGGCCCTGCCGCGCTCCGGGAAGACGATCGTCCTCATCAGCCTTCCTCGTAGCGGTCGATCGGTGTCTTGACGAGTTGGAAGGAGGGCACGTAGCGCTCGTCTTCCATGTAATAGTGGCCGGGCGTGTGGCTCCCGGGCGCTTGTGTGCCCAGGAACGTCGCGATCGTGAAGTCGTCCGAGTTCGCGGCTGTCCCCGGCAGGCCGTCCGAGCCGTGCTCATAGCCGGCCGGGATCATCCAAACATCGCCAGGCGCGAGCTCGAAGTCCTCGCGAGTGCCGGAGTGGTCGATCCAGTATGCGGTCCCGTTGCCTTCCAGGACCACCCAGGTTTCATCGGAGTCGTGAAAATGCTTTTCGCACTGAGGAAGCTTGAAGCCGCTACTCAGCAAGGACTTATGTAGTGCCATCAGGTAATTGACCTCCAGCGAAGAATCCACATACTGTGTTTGAACGTGCGCAGCAAGACCTGTGGATCACGGTATGCATCGTCGCCAGGCTGCTGCATCACCGGATCGGTGAAATAGCCGACCTCGGTCGCGATGTACCAGCCGTCCTTGCCGTGTCTCTGAAGGGCTCGTACCAACATTCCTCGCTCTCGCCGCGGCCGTAACTCCTAGCGGTCTCGAAGAAGTTGGCGCCGGACTTAGGATGGTCCGACCCGCACCCGCAGTCAAGGGCCAGATTCTGTCGATCTGGCTCACTGGGAACGAGCATCGTCTCTGGCTTCCCGCATATCGGCCCGCGCTCATACTCCCAACCTCCGGATGAAGTCGCGGCTGCGTTGCGCGCACTCTCGCGGCGTGCGTCCGCGGCTCGGCCCCTGGTGACCGTTCTGTTCGACGGTGATCCAGCCGCGGTAGTCCCGCGTTCGCAGCAGCCCGAACACCGCCGACCAGTCACACTCGCCTTCGCCGACGGGCGTGTTCAGATCGGTGTCGGGATGCCAGTCTTTGAACTCGATGAAATCGAGCCTGTCCCAGTACTTCTCGAGGAACCTGACGGCTCGCTCACCGACGGGGAGTTCCACGAAATCCTTGGTCGCATGCCCAACGTCGAGCATCACCGAGAACTTCTCGGGGTCGGTGTGCGCGAGCAGTCGGTCCATGTCGCTGAACGTCTCACCGGTGCATCCGGTGTGGTTGTGATAGGCGGCGTGCAGCCCGTGGTCGAGCGCGATCTCGCCGATCCGGTTCAAAATCGCGCCAACAGCGGCGAAGTCCGCCTCCTCGCGTCCGGCGCCGCCCAGGCAGATGATGTGACGCCCACCGGCCTCCGATACGAACTGGCAGACGGCCCTGTAGAAGTCGAAGTCCGCGCCGATCGGCACGTCGACGCTGGCCAGGCTCAGACCCTCGCCGGTCAGGACTTCCTTGAATCCCTGCGGATCATCCGCATAGCCCTGCCAGATCCCGGCCGACCATCCCGGGAACGGCGATCCGGTCGATTCCGGGAACGCGAACCCGGCGACGCCGTTGTAACCGGTGGCCTTGACCTCTCGCAGCCAGGGCACGAACTCCTCTCCGGATGGGTTGTTCCACCCGAGGCTCATGGCCGCGAGGCGGATGTCCGGAGGCTCCGAGGCGGCTGTTGTCGACTGCTCGTCGCTGCCTGTCCGGCTCACGGGCGCGGACCCGGTGGTGGGCAGTCTGACGAGGTAAGATCAGACATCTGATCTCTAGCCTATAATTTCGTCTCCGTCGATGTCAAGTAGTCACCCGAGCGAACGGAAGAAACGCCTCGACGCCGCGACCGAGGCGCTGATCGCGCTCGTCGCGCAGTATCCGGCGAGCGCACGTCTTCCGACCGAGCGCGAGCTTGGCGAGCGCCTGGGGGTGGGGCGCTCGACCCTGCGCGAGGCGATCAGTCGACTGGTCGTGCTCGGCCTTGTCCGGGTGGTTCATGGCCGCGGCATGTACGCCGGCGATCACGCCGTGGCGAGCGCCAGCGAGCCGCCGCTACCCGAACGCGCCGATCTGCGCGCCCTGCTCGACCGCGCGGCCGTAGGTGCTCACCACTGCGGCGTATCGAAACGCGACTTCCTCACGACCGCAGGTGCCGCGTACCAGGCTGCTGCCGGCTCCTCGGCGATCAGCATCATCACACCGCTTCCTTCGACGATGCGATCGGAGATCGTGCGGCTGCTCGACGAGAGCGGCAGGGAATACATCGATCGGGAGCTCGGGCAACTCGAGCACCCAGCCGCGGGCCTGGTGATCGCGCCGCACTGGATCACGACCGGCTTGGGTGTCGGCTTCATTCCCGTTGGCGCGGGTCTGTGGGTGGATCTGACGGTCGCCTGCAGTGCGCTCGATCACGCGGAGCAGGTGATCGTGTACAGCCCCGATGAGCAGACGCTCGCGGCCGTCAGGGACACTGTGTTCTCGCTGCGCCCGGATCTGCAGCTCACCGGCCAGATCGGCATGCCGAGGCCGCACAGGGTCGGTGAAGGGCCGATCCTGCTACCGCTCGAGGCAGCCGGCAGCGTGTGTGTCCCACGGGCGTTCTGTTACCGCACTGGTCTCGTCGGCGTAGAGCGTCGGGCCCTGATCCGCAAGCTTCGTCATCCGGTTGCAGAGCCCGCGGCAACCGTCAGCCGCGCCAGCGCACGATCGAGGATCGGGACCGCTGCTTCCCACACGCTGGACTGAAGCGCGAGGTTGACGCTGAAGCGGCCGGGCAGGCCGAAGCAGGCGTCGCCGGGTGCCAGCAGCAGACCTTCCCGGAGGGCCAGCTCGCGACAGAAGAGCTCGACGTCGACATCGTGCAGCCGTGGCAGCGCGACGGTGCCGCCGTCAGGCTCGGACAGCTCCACCAGACCGGGATGGCGGTCGACCAGCGCCCCGAGCAACGGCAGCGATCGCTCGACCATCCGGCGGGTGCGGCCCAGCAGGGCGTCTTGTGCTCGGAGTGCGTGAATCGCGAGCTGCTCGCTGAAGATCGGCAACGCCCGGAGCGTGTCAGTGTGGAAGGCCCGGACGTCATCGATCACGAGCGCCGGCCCTGCCGCCCAGCCGATCCGCAGGCCGGGAAGCCCGTGCACCTTCGAGACGCTGCCGACCGAGATCGCGTTTGGTGCGATGCTCGCCGCATGAGGCTGCACGGGCATGGCGACCCCGACGCCCCAGAAGGCCTCGTCGACGACGAGGATCCCGCCGACCCGATCAAGGGCCTGCGCGATCGACCGGAGCTGCTGCGCGTCCCACACATGGCCGGTGGGGTTATGAGGCGAGGTCACGAAGACCGCGGCGGTGTCATTCTGGATTGCACTCAGGAGTACTTCGAACTCGGCCGGGGCGTCGATCTCCGTCACCTCGCAGTCGCGGCGCTCCAGCGCCGCGAACAGACTTTGATGCGCTGGCACCTCCACAACGACGTGGCGGGCCGTGCGGGGGAGGCTCCAGACCAGCGCGAACACCGCTTCGCCAGCGCCCGCTGAGAGAGCGACGTTGTCGGGCAACAACCCGCCGATCTGCGCGGCGATCAGCTCCTGCAACTCGACCGACCCACCGACCGGGCCGTGTCGCATCAAGACGTCGCCGCTGAACAATTCGCCGAAATCGAATCCGGCGAGTCCCGCGAACTCCGACAGTCGCAGCGGCGCCGCGGTGCTCGTGCCGATGACCAGCTTGGCGCTGGCGAGATACGGTGCCGCCCAGGTGGTGATCCCAAACGGACGGGAGGGCATCCTCGGCTCGGGCATTACCGGGCCCAATGCTAGTCATTCACCCGTTTTGAGGACGCCCCTTCCCGACCTTCCCGAGATGCGCGTGATCGATTTGCGTGGCGTCGTCGGCGAATGGACGCGACTGCCAGTCCGTCCCGCTCACGTAACCGTCGTCAACCTATTCGAGCAGCAGCCGGCCGACGGTGTGGAACCGCTGATCGGAGATGTGTGCACGTTGCCTGCGTCCGAGCCGGGCACGCTCTGACGCGCATCGCGACGCACTCGGCGACTGATGCCATACCCGTGAGCTGGGGATCAGTCGCCAGTGCGGTCGCCAGCGAGTCCTATAGGGCTTGCAACGGTATCCGCCGGAGGGTCTCAGCCGGGTTACAACGCGCGTAGAGATCGAAGCCGCTCCAGCTCGGTCACGTCCCCTCGACGGCTCTCTGTTGCCAGAGACGTTGGTATAGGATCGCGCGCCGTGCCCCCATCGACTGCCGAAGTGCCCCCATCGAGCGCCGACCCCGGCCTGACAGTGACCGGCTATTGCATCTATGCGATGCCGGAGCCTCCCCGTTGGGTGTTGCTGAAGCTGTTCACGGACGAGGGGATCACCGGCTTCGGCGAGCTCACGTGGCATGGAATTCAGGGGCCCACCCACGTGGCGCGGTTAAAGGAACTGCTCGACCAGTCCGTGTTGGGACGGAGCCCGTTCATCGTCGAGCGCCTCTGGTCCGAGCTGCATCTGCGGTCGTTTACCAGTCGCCACACCTGCACGTTCACGCTGCCGGCGATGAGCGCGATCGAGATCGCCTGCTGGGACATCGTCGGCAGGGCGTGCAACCAGCCCGTCTACAACCTCCTCGGAGGCCTCGCGAATAGCAGGCTGCGCTCGTATTCGTATCTTCCGGTCTCGTTGTTCATGAGCGGCGACCCGGCAGCGTTCGCGGAGAGCGCCGTCGCGCACGTGGAGAAGGGCTACACGGCCCTCAAACTCGATCCGGTCAAGGGCGATGGCTCGCTCGAGGACATGGACCGAGTCGAGGCGATCTTCGAGTGCATCCGCTCAGCGGTCGGAAGCCGGTGCGACATCCTCCTCGGCACGCACGGTCAGCTCAGCCCGCACGCTGCGATTCGGCTCGCACGGCGTCTCGAGCGGTACGAGCCGGCCTGGTTCGAGGAGCCGGTCCCGCCGGACAACATCCCCGCGATGGCGCGCGTCGCGCAGGCGACGAGCATCCCGATCGCGACCGGCGAGCGACTGCTGACTCGGTTCGAGTTCCGTGAGCTTCTGGAGAAGCAGGCAGCGTCGATCGTGCAGGCGGACGTATCGATGACCGGCGGCATCCTGGAGTGCAAGAAGATCGCCGCGATGGCCGAGTGCTACTACGCGGAGATCGCGCCCCACCACTTCGGCGGGCCCGTGGCGCTGGCCGCGTCGATCCAGGTGGACGCTTGTTGCAACAACTTCTTCATCCAGGAGGCAAACCTGATCGACGCCGGAGGGGAGATCCATCTCGATACCGAGTACCTGGAGGAGCCGATCGGCTGGGAGAACGGCTACCTGATCCCGCCGGCCGCACCCGGGCTGGGCATCGTCGTCAACGAGGAGTTGCTCGAGCGGACCACCCAGCAGGTCCGCGGCGGGGTCGCCGAAGCGAGCGCGAGCCGTGCCGGCTGAGATCGACTTCGCCGGCAGGCGCGTGCTCGTGACCGGCGGGGCCTCCGGGATCGGAGCCGCGCTGGCTGTCGGCTTCGCCGATGCTGGGGCGGCGGTCGCGATCCACTACCACACGAACGCCGACCGCGCCGCGGTCTTGCTCGATGGACTGGCCGAGCGGGGGGTCGCCGCGTGCGCGGTCCAGGCAGACCTGACGACCCCCGGTGAGGCGGCACGGGTCGTCGATGAGGCGGGTCGGCAACTCGGCGGGATCGACGTGCTGGTCAACAACGCCGGCACGCTGGTCGCGCGTGCGGAGCTCGAGGGCATCGACGACGCCCAGTATCACGCGGTCGTCGACGTCAATCTGTACTCGACTGTCGCCTGCTGCCGCGCCGCTGTCCCCGCGATGAAGGAACGCCGAAGCGGCGCGATCATCAACGTCTCGTCGATCGCAGCTCGACACGGTGGCGGACCCGGCGCGTCGCTCTATGCCGCGGCCAAGGCCGCGATCTCGACGTTCACCCGGGGACTGGCGCGGGAACTGGCTCCCCACGGCATCCGCGTCAACGCGCTTTCGCCCGGCGTGATCGACACCGACTTCCACCAGCGTTACAGCACTCCTACGTCGCTCGAAGCGATGGTCGCCACGATCCCGATGGGGCGCCTTGGGTCGGCGGAGGAGATGGTCGGCCCAGTCCTGTTCCTCGCCTCGGACGCGATGAGCGGCTATGTGACCGGGCAGGTGCTGGAGGTCAATGGCGGGATGTACTCGCCATGACCGGTTCACTCCCAGTGGGCAGTGTCACAGTGAACGATGCCTCCGTCCACGACAAATTCGGCGCCGGTTATGTAGCGCGCGGATTCGGACGCCAGGAAGGCGACTAGCGCGCCAACATCTTCCGGCGGCACAAAGGCGCCCATCGGAATCGTCGTCTGCTGCGCTGCGATGACCTGCTCGAACGCGACGCCCCGCGCGACTGCCTCCTCCCGGACGCCTTCGTCGTACCGATGCGTCCGCACCATCCCGGGATGAACCGAGTTGCAGCGAATGTTTAGTCGCTCTGTTGCACAGTACTGGGCGACTGATTTAGTCAGGTGGGAGACCGCTGCCTTACTGGCCCCGTAAGGCAGTGCGAACGGGGTGGCGATCATTGCCGCGATCGATGAGATGTTGATGATCGCTCCACCTGCGCCGGCTCTGACAATCGCTGGAATTGCGGTCTTGCACCCCAGGAAGACGCCCTCGACGTTGGTCGCGAAGATCCGTCTCCAGTCCTCCAGGCTCGTCACCAGCGGATCTGCAGCCTCCAGCGGGTTGAGCAGACCGGCATTGTTGACGAGGATGTGCAGCGCCCCGCGGTCGCGTTCAACCGCGGCAACCGCGTCCACCCAACTGTCCTCGAGCCGGACGTCGTGCTCGATGAACGCGACCCCCAATTCGTCTGCCGTCGCCCGCCCGAGCGTCGGATTAATGTCCGTGATCACGACGCCGGCGCCGTCGTCGACGAGCCGCTGCGCGATGGCTCTCCCCATGCCCTCGGCGCCACCGGTCACTAGAGCATTTCTGTCGTGCAACATCAGCGTCGCTATCCAAGCACCCGTTGGACCGCCGCAACGAGGCGCTCCTGACTGGGATAGAGATGGTTCTCCAGCGGCGGGCTGAACGGTATATGCGTGTGCGGAGTCGTCACACGAATGATCGGCGCCACAAGATCCGAGTAGCCGAACTCCGCGACCGTCGCGGAGATCTCGCTCGCGACGCTGCCCATCTGATGGCATGGGTCAGTGACGACAAGGCGGCCTGTCTTAGCGACCGATCGAAGAATCGTGTCGACGTCAAGCGGGACGATCGAGCGCGGGTCGATGACCTCAACCGACACACCATCCGCCGCCAGCGCTTCTGCAGCGTCGAGTGCCAGCCGGACCGTTCCGGCTACACCGACCACCGTGACATCTGAGCCTTCGCGCTTGACTTCGGCCGTGCCCAGCGGGACGAGGTAGTCGTCGTCCGGCACCTCCTCACTCATCCCCCAGAGGCGGCAGTCTTCGAAACAGACAACGGGGTCGTCCTCGCGGATCGCTGTCTTCAGCAGCCCCTTCAAGTCCGTCGGACATGACGGTGCGATGATCTTCAACCCTGGGATCGTCATCAGCGTCGAGATCGGCCGATCGCTGTGCTGGCCGGCAGCCGCGACCCCATAGAACATTGCCGCCCGGAACGTCACCGGAAGCTTCGCCTGCCCACCATACAGGTAGGTTGACTTGGCGACGATGCTGACGAGCTGGTCGAAGGCGACGTAGAAGAACGGTGCGATCATCATGTCGACGACCGGGCGCATCCCCACCATCGCCGCTCCTGCTGCCGCTCCGACGAATCCGGACTCGGCGATTGGCGTGTCGCGAACGCGGTCGGGCCCGAAGCTCTCGAACAGCCCGGCGGTGGTGCCGAAGAAGTTCCAGGAAATATCTTCGCCAAGGACGAACACGCGGTCGTCGCGGGACATCTCTTCGTGCACCGCCTGCGTCCCGGCGGCTAGAAACGAGAGCTCGGTCACTTGATCTCACCCAACGCCGCAGCCCCGATTGTGGGAATGGGATTCGTGTAAAGATGGTCAAACGCCGCCTCGAGCGGCGGGTAGGGACTGTCAAGCGCAAACTTCCAGGCCGCCTCGATCCCCTCGCGCTCTTCGGCGAACACGGCGTCGATCTCAGCCGCGTCGAGAACGCGGTCGGCGGCGAGTGTCCTCGCCAGCAGCGTGATCGGATCCCGCTGCTGCCAGCTCTCGACCTCCGCCGTCGAGCGGTAGGTCGAACCGCGCGGATCCGGCCCGCCGCTGTGAGCGTGATACCGGTAGGTCTTTGTCTCGATCAGGCACGGTTCCTGCAGGCTGCGGGTGCGCTCGACCGCATCACTGGTCGCGTCATAGACGGCGACGACATCCTGGCCATCGACGATCACGCCAGACATCGCGTAGCCCGGGGCGCGGGAGGCTACATCGGAGACCGCACACATCTTGCTGAACGCGGTGTTTTCGGCGTACTGGTTGTTCTCGCATACGTACACGACAGGCAAGCCCCAGATCGACGCGAGGTTCAGGGACTCATGAAAGGTGCCCTGCGCGGACGCTCCGTCGCCGAAGAAGCACAGAGCGACGCGATCGAGGCCCTGCATCTTCGCGCCCAGTGCCGCACCGGTCGCCACCGGGAGTCCGGAGCCGACGATGCTGGTCTCGCCCAGGCTCCCGACGCTGAAGTCGGACATGTGCATCGAGCCGCCCTTGCCTTCATTGATTCCCGTCGACTTGCCCATCAATTCCGCGAACAGCCGGTCGACGGGAGCACCTTTCGCGATCGGATGTCCGTGTGACCGGTGGGTGCCGACCATGTAGTCGTCCGTTCGAAGTGCCATGCAGCAGCCGACGATCGAGCCTTCCATGCCGATCGAGGAGTGTCCTGAACCACCGACGAGCTCCCCGCGCCGCTCCCAGGCGGTCTCCTCGAACAGCCGGATTCGCACCATCCGCCGGTACATCTCAACTAACTGATCCTCTGTTGGCTTCATATGTGCACTTCCTTATTCATGTTTGCGGCTAGCCTGTGACGGGGCGATAGACCCACTCTTTGAACCGAACGTCGTCCATCGTCGGGAAGCCGAAGGTTTCGGCCGGAATGGTGTTGAAGCTCTCGATGATGTCCTCGGCCGAGCCGAGCTGTTCATACACGGCGATGACCTCGTAGTCCGGCGACGGCGCCCCGGGGTCCTGGAACTGTGTGCGGCAAAGGCACTGACCGCTCACCAGTGCGCGAATGTTAAGCGCGTGACGGATGTGGCGTGTCACATACCACTCCCGAAACTCGGCTTCGCGCCCAGCGACACCGTTTGCAAACGCAAGCGTCAACATCGGCTCCGCGTCTAGTTGTTGAAGCCCGACCTTCTCGCCGAGCGGATAGTACATCCAGATCGCAGGTGCCTGCGCTGACGGTGCGCTGTCGTGAAGTTCCTTGATCCGCGAAATTAACGGTTGAGCCTGTTCGGCGCCGTCTAGACAGAGATCGTAAAACGCAAGGTAAGTGTATGGAAGCGGTTCGTAGTGTCCTTGCGTGACATCGACGTCGTGGCGCTCGTAGTGCTTGGCACCGAGTACTCGGCTGTCAGCGGCGACCTCGTTCAAGTAGTCGCCCTGATACCAGGTGAGGAAGCTGTCGGCCGAATTGCTCGCCGGTTCACTCAGGACGACCATGACGTGGCTGCGCTGGTGAGCCAGCAATTCAAAGGGCGTGAGATTATCTGTCATCAAGTGGGGGATCGATCGTTGACGATTACAACAAGTTTGATGACCACTTGACTAGAAGGAAGTCACCAGGACGAAGGGGCGCGGGCAGGATACCAGTTTGCCGATCGGCGAATCAACGCGCAGGACGGGGTCAGCCCGGGACGTTTCATCCGCTCTCTCCGAGCCCGTTTCGCGGGCAGCTGTCTCGCGCCTCGGCCAGTAGCATGCGCGTGAATTATGGGACAACGTTCGCTTGCCGAAAGTGCGTCGGCGTTTGGTGCGCACGCGTTCGTGTGGACAGCGCGCTGGGATCCGGAGGGCGCCGAGCGCGCGATCACGGCGGCTTCCGCGCACGGGCTCGGCTTCGTCGAGATCCCGCTGCTCGATCTGGACGGGTTCCCACGCGAGCAGACTCGGGCGCTGGTGGCGAAGCATGGGGTGTCGGTGACGACCTCGCTCGGGTTGCCGGCTGACTGCCATATGCCACTGCACCCGGACCAGGCACTCGCCTACCTTGCGGGAGCGATCGAGTTGACCGCCGAGCTCGGCTCGGACACGTTGACCGGCGCGCTTTACACGCATCTCGGCACCCTCACGCGCAAGCCGCCGACGGACGAGGAGGTCTCGACCTGCGCGTCGACGCTGAAGGCGGCGGCACGGATCGCCCAGCAAGCGAGCGTCTCATTGGGAATCGAAGCGATCAACCGCTACGAGACCTACCTGAACAACACGGCCGCCCAGGTCGCGGAGATGCTCGATCGGATCGACGAGCCGAACGTGTTCGCCCACCTCGACACCTACCATATGAACATCGAGGAGAAGGGTTTCCGCGGGCCGATCGAACTGCTCGGCGACCGGCTCCGGTACATCCACCTGTCTGAGTCGGACCGCGGGACGCCCGGCAGCGGCAACGTTCACTGGGACGACGTCTTCGCGGGATTGCGCGCGATCGGCTACCGCGGACGGCTGGCGATGGAGTCGTTCGTCGCGGTCAACGAGGCGATCATCGGCGCGACGGCGATCTGGCGGCAGGTAGCCGAGGACCCGGATGTGCTTGTGAGGGACGGGCTCGCGTTTCTGCGTGCCGAGAGCGAACGCCACGGCCTGTGAGCTACGCCGGCATCGAGGCGGGCGTGTTCCTAGGCTGTTTCCTGGTGGGATCCTCTAGAGTCGACCTGCAGGC
>AmSFosDRAFT_100305_pt1 | contig 34672 bp, 32 predicted proteins | sample FosCloommunities_FD_10275 | JGI IMG/M metagenome (IMG submission 10275)
TTCGAGCTCGGTACCCGGGGATCCCACGTACAACGACACCTAGACCACAAATGCGTGCTAGGATGATTCCGTTTCCCGATGCCCGTACGCTTTGCTGGAGGACCTCACCGTGCGCCGACTGCTCGCCGCCGCCTGCCTGGTTGCCCTGTGCCTCGTCACCGCCAACGCCGCCGACCCGCCCGAGGACACCCCGAAAGCTGCCGTCACGCGCAAACTTATGAAGAACAAGGTGTCGTTCACCTGGAAAAGCACACCGTTCGGCGATGTGGTGAGCGAGTTGAAGGACGACGTGAAGGGGCTGCGCATCCACGTCGATAACAAGGGCGGCATCAACAACAACAAGCCGATCACCTATTCCTGCAAGGACAAACCGCTGGACGAGGTGCTCGAAGACCTTCTCGGCAAGAATGGCTGGGGATACTTCATCAAGTCGAAGAAGGGCGACGCCTACGACGGCGATTTCTACATCCGTCTGGGCAACGAACGCGGTTACGAAGGCATCGACGGAACCAAAAAAGAAGAGAAGTAAGCCAGTCCCTCGTTTTTTGCCCCGACCCATGCCGCGTCTGCTGCTGGACCCTGCTCTGGCCGACGAGTACGGTCTGGTGGCCGTCGGCGGTGACCTGCGCCCCGAGACATTGATCGGGGCGTACCGTCACGGCGTTTTCCCCTGGTACGACGAAACGACACCAATCCTGTGGTGGTCTCCCGACCCGCGCGGCATCATTGAAATCGACGGCCTGCACATCTCTCGCCGCCTGGCACGCACTCTCCGTTCGGGAATATTTCAGTTCAGCGTGAACTGCGACTTTGCTGCGGTCATTCTCGCTTGCGGCGACCGACCCGGTCAGGGCACCTGGCTCACCGCCGAGATGCTCGAAGCTTACGAAGAGTTACACCGACTCGGCATCGCGCATAGTGTCGAGGCCTGGCACGGGGATACACTTGCCGGAGGAGTTTATGGTGTGGCCATCGGCGGATTGTTCGCGGCGGAATCCATGTTCACGCGCGTGCGCGACGGCTCGAAGGTGGCGCTGGCGTTTCTAATGGCGCGGTTGAAGGAGCGAGGATTTACGCTGTGCGACATTCAGATGCTCAGTCCGCACACCGCAAGCCTTGGTGCGATTGAGATTTCACGCGAGGAATACCTGGAACGGCTGCGTGAGGCGATTGATTTGCCGGCGACATTCGCCTCCGAAGAAGATTTGAACCACGGATGACACGGATAGCACGGATAAGTATTTGTTATTTTTCTTATCCGTGCTATCCGTGTCATCCGTGGTTCAAATCTGTTCCGGTCAACAGCGACCGACGTCTTTCCGCCGCAGGCACCATGCAGTAAGTCCCAGCAGCACCACGGCCTGAATCGTAAGCGCCAGGCAGACGATCCACACGCTGTCGTTGTAATCCATGTGCATCGACAAATCTTCCGGGAGCGTCGTGGCTCCGCGATGGATACCGCGATATCCCCAGTAGACCGGGGAGAGGGTTTGGGCCAGGGAACGCAATGGTTCCGTGCGGATTGGGATGATGCCACCGCCCAGGATGATCTGCGGAATCAGCACGTAGGGCAATAGGGCATTGGCCCGGTCCGGACTCGACACGCACGCAGACATCAATAGGCCGGCCGCGACGCCGACCGTCGAGAGCAGGGCCAGCACTCCGAATTGTGCGGGGTAGTTCAGGTGGTAATCGGGATGCGGGAGGGCATAGCCGAACAGCACGTGCAAGACCCAGAGACCGCCGTAGACGACTCCCATCAGTAACAAAACCTGAAACGCCGAGATGATGCTCAGCACCAGGAACTTGCTGGCCAGATACGGCAGAATGCCCAGGTTGACGGCACGTTCGCGGCCGTAGACTGCTTCCTCCTTGACGATCTCCTTGGCCGCGTTGTTGCAGCCGAACCACATCACCGTGATCGCCAGAATATTCAGCAGCATGTAGGTATACCGCGGATCGACGATGAACTTGTAAGGGACCACCGGCCCCTTAATGTTCAGGATGCGTTCGATATCCTCCGACGCCTTCTCGCCGACTTCGCCGTGCTCCTCGGCCTCCTCGGCGATGGCCTTCAGCGTGGCGCGCTCCTCCGGACTCAACTTTCGGGGCGCCAGGATGTCGTCGGCATAGGGCTTGTTGACGAACCCCAGGAGTAGAAACAGAGCGACCAGGGGGGCTTGAAGAAACAGCAGACCCAGGCTGCGACGGTCGCCCAGGATCAGTTCGACGTAGCGCTGAGTCAGAACGCAGAATTGCCGCCAGGCATCATTGATCGGAGTCAACAATTCGCGCGCCCTGAGGTAGCGTGCCGTGAGTTTCCGCAAATGCTCGGCGACGGCTTTCTGACCCGAGGCCGAGGCGGCTTCTGTCGCCTGGTTCAGCACGTTGCCGAACAGACCGCTCGGAGCCGCTGACGTCTCCGGCGTGATGATGGCCATTGCCCCGGATTCCGTCGGCGAAGCCGCTTGACGTTTCTCCACGTACTCGCGGTGAAGGGAACAGGCGCTGAACTCCTTCTCCCAGTCGGCAGGTTCCCGATCCGCCAAGCGGTCGTAAATCTCGCTGATTTTGCCAACACCGAAGTAGGGCGGGGCATCCGCCGGTGGCCCGAAAAAGACCAGCTTGCCACGAACGAGAATGATCGTCAGATGACAGCGATCCACATTATCGACATTGTGTGTGATGCAAATGATCGACTTCCCCTCGTCGGCAAGGGAACGGAACAGGCGCATCATGCGCGCCTCGGTCCCGGCGTCGAGACCACTGGTCGCCTCGTCGATGTACAGCAGGCACGGCCGCGCCAGCAGTTCGGCTCCCAGGCTGACCCGCTTCACCTGTCCGCCGGACAGACTACCGACAAGCGTATCGCGGTGGGGCATCAACTCCATCTCGCGCAGCACATCCTCCACACGCATCCGCAGTTCGGCGTGAGCGGTATCACACGGCAGGCGCAATCGGGCCGTGTAGGACAGCGCCCGCGAAACGGTGAGCTGTGTGTGAATGATGTCGCGCTGCGGAACGTACCCGAGCGACTGGCGGAAACTGTCGAAATGGCGGTAGAAATCCTCGCCGTTGGCCAGCACACGACCGCCGGTCGCGCGGCGGCGGCCGTTGAGCGCGTCCATCAGCGTGCTTTTCCCGGAACCCGATGGCCCGAGCAAGCTCACGAATTCGCCTGGCTCGATGACCAGGTTGATGTTGTCGAGGAGCTTGCGCGTCCTCCCGCCGCTCAGGGAAACCATGCGTTCCAGGTTGCGTGCCTCCAGCCGCAGACTGCGACTACTGTCGAGCGAACTCAGGACACCGTGAGCCAACGTGAAGAGGAAAGGCCCGATGCCGACACGCTCACCGTCGCGCACCAGAGAGGAATCGAGGACGCGCTTGCCGCCGACGAAGATGCCGTTGACGCTGCCCAGGTCGCGGAGCAAAAGCCCGTTGGAAGATCGCTCGAGTAGCGCATGGTAGCGCGAAACGCTCGGGTGAGGCAAACAGATGTCGCACTCCGGGGAGCGACCGATCACGATCAGCGGTTTGACCGCGAACAGTGTCGCCAGGGCGACGGCGCTGCGCTGCTCGCGTCGGGTAGAACGTTCCGAGCCGGTGAAGAGGACGGTTGCGTCTCGGTTCGCCGGCACGGGCGGGTTGAGTGAGGGCGTGGCAAGAAGATGACCGCACTGCCGGCAGAACTGGTCCTCGGCATTGGTAGGGGAATGGCACAGCAGGCAGGTTCTCACGGTTTGGCCTGATAGAGAGTAATCGATGAGATACGGCCGCCCTGAACCTCAAAGCCGATGCCGAGCTTGTTGTATCGGTAGACGTTGACATGCGACGGGTGGCCCGGCTTCGTCGACGCACCCAGCGGGACACTGGAGAGTTCCGGCTGTTCCTCGCGGTAGCGGTCTTCCAGGCGGGCCACGCTATCGCCAATGCTTACCCCGCGCGGCGACGATGCCTTGTACGGTTCGCTCACGATCACGGCACGCACCTGATTGTCTTGCAAGATCACCACGACATCGTCGTTAGACCAGAGAAGTACGTCCGCTGTTTCTTTGCCTCCCGGACCGCTGAGATCGTCCGGTTTGAGCACGTGTCCTAAAGCCTCACGCGTGAGTTCCGCAGCCCAGGGATCACCGCTCTGTTCCCGGTCGGGGGCTCGTCCGATGCGCACCACCGCATCGTCACGCCGATCTCCGACTTCAATACCCAGGACTCCATGACTCATCGGCCAGTACCGGTGGACCACTCCGAACGCCATCAGCGCCAACACGACAAGCATTCCCAGCAACGTCGCGGCGAGCAGCACGCGACGAGGAACCCGACGTGGTTTTGGCGGCGGTGTGTACGCGATCGTGGCTTCCTGGGCTGTCGTTTTCCTGGTCGCCAGAAGTTTGTCCATCGCTCCTGGCGGTAACAGAAGAATCCCGCTGGCCTTGCCCAGGTCCTGCAAGCGCAGATAGGCCTCCAGTGATGTGGCGACACGCTCGGCGGGATTTGGCTTCAGGCACTGGTCGAGCAAGGCTTCCAGCGCGGGCGATGCCTCGGGGCACAGCTCGGTCAATTTCTTTCCGCTGACGTAGGGCAGCGTCCCCGTGAGAGCCTCGTGCAGGACCATCGCTGCGCTGTACAGATCGGAACGCGCATCGACCGGCTGGCCGGCGAGTTGTTCCGGCGACATGTAACGCGGAGTGCCGAGCACGGCGCCGGGTGAGGTCAGCGTGGCCTGATTGCCCGGCTCGTCGGAGCGGTAGATGCGAGCGATGCCGAAGTCGAGAACGCGGACGTGCATGCGCACGCCGCTGACATTCAGCAGAAAGATGTTGTCCGGCTTGATGTCGCGATGCACGATGCCCTTGTCGTGAGCGTGGATCAGCGCCAGCAGGAGTTGCGCGCCCAGTTGCAAACCCGCCTTGAGCGGCAGTGGTCCCTGTTCCATGCGCTCGCGCAGCGATTGTCCGTGCAGATATTCCATGACCAGGAACGGTCCGAGGTCGGCGTCGATTCCGAAATCGTGGACAACGACGATGTGCGGATCGTGCAGCTGGCTGGCGATGCGGGCCTCGCGCTGGAATCGAGTGTCGAACTCGGGCTCGGCACGCAATTCGGGGTTAATCAGTTTGACGGCAACCTCGCGTTCGAGGGTGATGTCGACACCCTGGTAAACGCGCGCCATTCCTCCTCCCCCACGGAACTCCGTCAGACGATAGCGGTTGCCGACGACGACCGGAAGTTGCAGCGGAGGCGCCTTGACGACGGTCTGCGGATTGGAAGGCGTGCTTAGAGAGGTCGGTCCGGTTTCGGTAAGGGGAGTACCGTCGTGCGGGCAATAGCGCACGCCGTCTTCGAGTTCGGTCTTGCAGGTCGGACAGCGCTGAGTCACGGCCTCTCCTGTGCGAACGCAACGCCGGCGAGAAGGGTACAAGCGGGCGCTATCCCATCGGCAGGCCGGACTGCGAATCAGGCCGTCCTTGACGATACTACGGCCGTGCACGTCGGACAAGGGAAGCAGTCGAAAAGAATGAGACGGTCCGAGCCGCGCACGCAGCGCAGCGGAGTAAGCGGTGCTTCCCGCTTACTCCGCTGCGCTGCGTGCGCGGCTCGGACAACTCCGAGAATCGTCGTCCGTGACTACTTGCTGAGTTGTTCGCGCAGCTTTTTCATGGCCCGGTCGAGCGCTTCGTTGGCCTGTTTCTGCTCCTTCTTGTCCTTTGCGGAACGCAGCGCCTTGAGTGCGGCCTCCGCCTCCTCGAACGGGTCCGCTGTCGTGGGTGGTGCCCCACCGCCGGACGATGGGCCTGATCCTACGATCCCACCTGTTGAAGGCGGACTACCGCTTCCAGGCCCGGTTTTGAACTGAGGATTACCTCCGATACCACCGGACGACATGCCCGGGGGTGCGCCGCTAAAGTTTGCGGGAGGCATCCCGCCCGTGAAGCCGCTGAAGCCCCCCGTCATCGGTGGCGCCGTTCCGGGTCCGAAGTTGCCTCCTCCCATTCCCGGGAATCCAGAACCGGCAGAAGAACCACCGGGCGGGCCGCTCATCGAGCCGCTCGCGTGGCCGCTCGTTCCCATCTTGCCGCCTCCGTCTTTGCGTTCACGCACTTCGCGAAGTTCGGCCTCCTGAGCCCGGACCTTCTCCAGCACCACCTGCAAGTTAAGCTTGAGAAGTTCGTTCTCTTTTTTCAAAGCTTCCAGTTCGCTCAGTGGGCGCTCCGGCGGAGCCGCCTGAACTGCCGTACTGCCACCGCTCAGGAATTGACCGAGGCCAACAGCCCCGGCCGCTGCCAGCACCAGTGTCAGTCCGACCGCCAGGCGCAGTTTCTTCAGAAACATGGCTTTCATGACCCCTTCCATTAATGAGACAGCGGGCGTTGAGACACCCGCCAGTTGACCGACCGCGACCAGCGCCGCGGACTTCACCGTGCAATTCACGAGGCTCGACGAAATCTGTGCCGACGCGACTCCCTGCGATAACGCCACCGCGAGCGCACCTCCTGCAAGCGCCACACCGGAAGCCGCCAATCGCCTGGCGAGCATCTGCCTACCTGTCGCCAATCGGCTCGACAGCGTGCCTTCGGGAACCTTCAGCAAGCGAGCTGCCTCCCTGCGCGTCTGACCCTCCAGATCACACAGCACAATGGCAGCACGATATTTCTCAGGCAGACGACTCAATTCGCGATCCAAAAGCGGCATCCAATCAACCGACTCGGCGGGAGCCACCGGAGGATGTGGAACATCGTTCATCGGCCTCTCCCGCTCCCGTCGCCGCGCCTTCGCCTCGCTGGCTTCCAGTGCGGTGTGGTAGGCAACCTGATAAAGCCAGCATCCGAGCGATTCGCGCTGGACCACCGAACCGGCTTTTCGCGCCAGGATGAGGAACGTGGCCTGGAAAGCGTCCTCGGCATCATGCCCGTCGTGCAGGACACGCCGACAGACACCGAGAACCATCGGACCATGACGGCGAACGAGAGCGGCAAAGGACTCCTCATCGCGCGTGGTGACGAATCGTCCGAGAAGCTGACCATCGGTCAGCCCCCCGCCCGCGTGTTGGAGTTGATCGAGCAAATGCCTCAAACCGGTCGCCATGTCATCGCCCTCGCCCCTCACTCTTACAGAGGGTCAGCGTAAACCGGCGCGTCGGTGAGTTCGAGAGATTTTTCGCAGCAGAGGTGTTGACGCCGAGGACACTTTTCAGTCATCGAGTGACTTACTTTGGCAATTCAAACGCCTTCGCATCGATCTTCCCATCGATGGCGACCTTCGAGTAGATCTCAGTAATTGTGATTTTGTCCTTGTTGGACTCGCTCGTTTGGATCCGCTTGACCGGAAGGAGGGTTTTTGTATCGATCCAGACTTTGCATTTCATCAGATCCTTCTTCGGATTCCCCTCCTCACTTACGCTGAGAGTGTACTCGATGATCTGCGTCTCTTTGCCGTCGAGGGATTCCTTTTTGCCAAATTTAATATCTGAAATTGGCATGAACGTATTGACATCGATTGTCTTGGGCTTCTCGCCATCTTTGGCAATGAAGTTCATCACGACGAAAAGGGACAGCATCGACCCGCAGCGTGAAACCGCCGCCAGTGTCCCCTCTGTCAGGTTTTTCGGAGGTTCCGCCTTAGGTGTTACTTCCTTGTTCCTGACTGTCACCGTCTTGAGTCCGTCTGAAACCAGGAGAATAGTCATCGACCTACCGTTGTTCTCCCCCTCCATCTCGAAACGCAGTTTGTTGCCTTCCACCAAGGCCATGGTTCCCTTCATATTGGTTCTGGTACCTTCATTTTTCACCTCGAAGGTACACTCAAATGCCTTCGCCTTCGAGATCTTGACAGCCATTTCCTGGTACGCCTTTTCGGCGTCGTTGCCCTCATCGGCGTTCACCACCATAACCAGCAAGAAGGGTGCGAGCCACATCTGAGTACCACCTTTCAGGAAAGATCGTTTATTTCTGCTTGCACGATGACTTATGACAGTCAACGCGGGTTTCAATCGGCCGACAACACTTCACACAAGCGCAATCGTATGATTGCTCATGCGTTCATATCCATTCGCCAAGATGAGGTAATTGCGCTCGATCCGGATGCCACCGACTCCCTCGACGTACAGGCCCGGTTCCAGGGTGATGATGTCGTTCGCCATCAGCGTCTCGTCGGCGTGACGCACGAGGTATGGCGCTTCGGGATGCGATAATCCCAGGCCGTGTCCGGCGTGGTGCGGGAAGAAATCGGCCATGCCTAGCTTGGCGAAGGCACCGCGCACGGCCTCATAGACCGTCAGGCATGCCGCGCCCGCCTTCAATTCCTTTTCCCCCGCAGCCATCGCCGCAAGACACGCATCGCACAGCTTTTGTTGATCGGGCTGCGGTTTGCCACCGACCACCAGAGTATTCGTGAAATCGCTGCGGTAGTTCCCGATGACGACGGAATAATCGAGGATGAACATATCGCCATCCTTCAGGACGCGGTCGGTCGGACCACCGCCGCGCCGTTCCGGGCCGGGCGAGACGGCGAAGTCGCCATAAACAATCACAGGATGCCCTGCCGTCTGGATGCAGGCACTGTTCACACCGCGATAGACATCCAGCTCGGTCATCCCGGCCTTGATTTTGGCTCGCGCCCAGGCATGACCGGCATCGGTCGCCTTCATGCAGCGGCGCATCAATTCGATCTCGTCGGCGTCCTTCTGCCGGCGCATCGCGGCCAGTGTGCCGACCAGGGTTCCGGCGTAGGGATCGCCGGGCCGGTCGTGGACGCGCATGCCGTGGCCGGTCGGATTGACCGAGGAAATCAGAGCCAGCTGCCGCGGTCCGTGGGCTGGCGACTGGCCGTCGTACCATGCCACCACGCGCCGTTCATCGACATGAGCTTCATCAACGGTATGCGGTAGGCGGTTGTCGTGCATCAGGATCGCGTGGCCGTCCTGCCGCACGATCAGGAATCCGCGGAAACCTCCGCCAAGACTGAACGGTTCAACGAAGAAGTTCGCCAGATACATCAGGTGGAGCGGATCGGAGAGGACGAGGTGATCGCTGTCAGGCTTCGGATCGAGTCGCTCCCAGAGCCGAAGCCGTCGTTGTCGGCAGCCTTCCGCGGTCAGCATGTTATGCCCTCCAATCGATCCACGGTTATCCATAAGGTGAACCTACGACCCTGACTCCTGCCCTGACAGGGGACGATTCTCGGAGAAACCGTGTCCACGACTCTGCTCGACAAACGCGAGGCGCGCATCCGGCGCATGTTTAACACCATCGCGCCGCGCTACGACCTGCTCAATCATCTGCTCAGCCTGAACATCGACCGTGTCTGGCGGAATCGCACCACGCAGCTTGTTCCACCCGAGGGCTCCGATCCAATCCTCGATGTTTGCACAGGTACCGGTGACCTGGCTCTCGCATACGACCGCGCAGCCGGAGGTAAGGTTGAGATTGTCGGTGCCGATTTCTGTCATGAAATGCTGGTACGAGCCACAGCCAAGGCGGCGAAGGCGAAGGTCGCGGAGCGCGTGCGCTTCGTCGAGGCCGACGCCCAGCACCTGCCGTTTCCGGACAATCATTTCCAGATCGTCTGTGTCGCTTTTGGTCTCCGCAACGTGACCGATACCGACCGTGGAATCGCCGAGATGGTGCGTGTGGCGAAACCAGGCGGAAGGGTGGCGATTCTTGAGTTTTCGCGGCCGCGCGGCTGGTTCTTCGGGCGCATGTATCGCTGGTACTTCCGCTATCTGCTGCCGACGGTGGGCAACCTGATGGCTCGCAATGAGGATGATGCCTACCGCTATCTGCCGGCTAGCGTCATGGAATTCCCCGACGGCGAGACCCTGGCCGAGCGGTTGCGCGGCCGCGGGCTAACCGAGGTGACGTGGCAACCGTTCACGTTTGGGATTGCGACCTTGTACGTCGGCAGAAAGAAGTGAAAGTGCCGAGGGCGGGACTCGAACCCGCACCCCTCTCGGGACAGGCTCCTAAAACCTGCGTGTCTGCCAATTCCACCACCCCGGCAACGTAATGATTCTAGGTTCCCAATGGATATCGGACAATGTTACGACAGCAGTGCGTCGAACCGAGTTCGCGAATTGGCTCCCTGACGACGATGTGTCGCCTTGTCGGTTACGGCATCGCCGATGGCCCATACAACATGGCGCTCGACGAGGTGTTACTTGAATCCGCCGTCGAAGGAACGCCCTCACTCCGCTTCTATGGTTGGTCGGAACCAACCGTCAGTCTGGGCTACTTCCAATCATCCGCTGTCCGACGCGATGGCGCTCTTGCCGATCTTCCCTTTGTGCGCCGAGCATCAGGCGGGATGACACTTGTCCATCATCACGAACTGACCTATGCTCTTGCCCTACCGTCAAGCCTGCTGCAACCAGGAGAATCCTGGATTTGTCGGATACATCATACGATCCGCGCGGCCCTGGCCGATTTCGGCGTGACAGCGCAGACGCACAGTGCGCCGGATCATCATCCTTCCAGTCCGCTCTGCTTTCATCATTTCACTGCGGGCGATCTGATGATCGGTCAGGCAAAAGTGGTGGGCAGCGCTCAGCGCAAACTCCGTGGAGCACTTCTGCAACACGGTGGAATCCTCCTCGCGCAAAGTCCGTGTACACCCTCACTGCTGGGAATTCGCGAACTGACAGGGCGCAATTTGAAGGTGGAGTTGCTCTGCACTGCTGTCCAGCGTGCTTTCGAGCGGGACACCGGCTGGATTCTGGTTCCGCAAGACGTGACCGCCGACGAACGTCTTCGAGATGTGGAACTCGTTGAAACGCGATACGGTCATACCGAATGGAACGAGAAGCGCTAAGGAAACAAAGGACCCCGCGGCATCGTTGACGCGGGGTCGGCTCAGGTATGGATAAAAAAGAGATGCGTTAGGGTTAGTAGGGGCTACGGCCGGTCGTCGGTGTCAGTTCCAGAGTGGCAGGCTGGAGGATCGGCTTGCTCACCTCGCCTGGCTTGGTGCCGGTGCCCGGCTTCGTCCCGCCTTCAGGCAGTTTCTTGCCCGGATCTTCCTTCGGTTTGCCAACTTCCTCCGGCTTGACGGGCTGGCCTGGCAACGGCGCGGAGATCACACTACCACAACCGCCACTCGCACAACCGCCGCAAGAGCTGCAGCCGGTGTCGCAGCAGCTGTCGCGGTGCAACAGGCCGTGGAGACGGCCACGCAGCCGACTACCGAAGCCTTCGCTCTCGCACGAATCACAGGTGTTGCATCCACAATCGGACGAGTGGAACCGGTTACGCAGTCCGCCGAGGCGGCCACGCAACTTACTCAGGAAACCTTCGTCGCCACAGGAATCGCAGGCGCTACAGCTGCCGCAACCGCCGGTGGCGCAGCCTCCGCCGGCACAGGAACCGACGGGAGCGGAGTGGACGGAAGACACCACCGGAGCCGGATTCGCCGGAGCCGTGGTTGTCGCAGGGTCGGCGCCGGCCATCCACGCCGTCGTCACAAGGAACAACGCAGCATTCACGATCTTTTCCTCCCTTGGGAATGACTTCGGCTCGGGGCGTGATATCGCGGGTGGGCTCCGCCCAACGCCTTAGACACGCTGGCCTTGCCATGAGTGAGGGAAGGATGTCTCCGCATACAAGCACCGGGAACAGTTCCCTGGTGGGGTTCTCCTTCTCCCGTCTTCTGCCTTCATAATTCGGCAACGCGATTCGCCCCTCTTGAGCAGCTTTGCTCATCGGGTGAGGATTCTGTGTGTTCCTCATCGCTTCGGTCCTTTGCCGAGAATGGGGAACAAAACGGGGCTGCGGAAAGTATCCCGGATGTTGCGGGAAAATGGCGTGGGGAAAGTGCGCAGGCTACCGAGATTCCGGGGGCAGGCAAATCGTCGGAACGTGATCGAACTCACGCAAGTTGAAGTTCATCACGCGGAAATAGAGAACGCGCTGCTCGCCGGCACAGCGAAGCCGTTGCCCCTCACAGGCGAAGGTCAGACGCGTCCGGCCAGGAGGCAATCGAAGTGTTTTCGTGAAAGGAGTGATCGTCTCATCGTCCACCTTCAGGTTGTCGGCAAATCCCGGCCCGCTCAGGTGGAGTAGCTCAGCCCGCCCGGCCGCAGCCTGACAGCCCATCGTTAATGTGATCTCTTTTTCTTCCGTCGATGGGTTGGTGAGGACTAGTTCTCCGGCCTGCGAACACCAGCGCCAGTTGGCTTGGTCAACGCCTTCGCGGGAGTGATAGCCACCGCCCCAGGTAGCCCCGACGGTGTGCAGCGCGCTCGAGCGGCCCTCTGTCCAGGCGTCGTCGCCCATGGTCGATTGCAGGCTGCCGAAAGTCGCCACCATTAAAGAAAGCCGTGTGGTGCCCGAACCGCAGGCTCAAGGGCGACATGAGCAGGACCCGTATCACGTCAAGGTGGAGATCGACGTGAGTGTGGCCGGACAAACTTCAACCTATATCTTTAACTGCATCCACAGTGGTGCATTGACGGTGATCCAACCTCTGGGAATGCGGTGAAGGGTATGCATGGCGAAAAAGCGAAAAGCGAAAAAGACTAAAATCAAACCCAGGGGAGCAACGAAGAAAAACAGCCTGGAAAAAAAGTGGTCCACCCCTGAACTCAAAAAGTGGCCGCCGCCGCGATCCGCCGCGCCTCGTCGCGGGTGAGCGTGTTTACGCCGGGCGCAGCCTCATTTAGCTAAGCTCAATCAAAAGCCACGAAAACTATTGCGCTGGCAACCACGCTAGCTAGCCACATACAGACAAGAGCAAGAACTAAGCCGTAGTGGTGATTGAGATCAGTTCTTTCGTGGGTGCGGGAGAGCAACGCCATGATCCCCTCCTGATCGAGGGAACCCCCAGTGCACCGAATACTTCCTGACAGCAATTGTTTCTGTGACCGAGGTCACAGATTGCGCACGAAAGTATAGGGACCTGAATCTTTTTTGACGCCTGCTTCCAACGTTGGTGCAATAGATTTGCCGCCCGTCGCCGTTATACCTTGCGCAACAGAAACAAGAAAACGATTTCGGAAACAATTAAACACATAGAAGGACAACCATGGCTTCGAAACTTGTTAGTCTTCAGAGCAATTCGCCTCGTCACCTGTCGTCGGTTTTTGGCGATTACCAGGGCGAGATTTGTGATCTTCTCCTGGCGATCAACGTGGTTCGCCTTGCTCTAGAAGCCGAAGAGGACAACCGCGCTCAGAGTGGGACAGCGCGGATCGCGCTCGATCATCTTGAGGATATGGCGACGGAACTCAAGACAAAATGGCACGAGGACCACGCCAACTTGAGGGGGCTGTCCTGAACCTTGGCCGCACACGACGGCGGCTCAATGGCTCCGTTAGTTTGCGATATTCGCCGCGATCCGCCGCGTCGTCCTTGCTATGCGTTGCTATGCCTTGTCTTGCCATACCTTGTGCGCCGCCCTTTTTTCCCCGGAGTTAACAAAGCTAAGACCCCGCCTTTAGCGGATCGTTAAGCCTAAGGCTTGCGCCGGACGCTCCACTAAAGCGTTTGGTAAAATCCTTGCTATAATTTCGGTCAGCAGATTTTGTAGGAGTGTCAAATGGCCCCGCGCGCGAATTGGAAGGGCTACCTTCGGCTTTCGCTGGTCTCTTGTCCCATTGCTCTTTATCCAGCCTCGTCGCTCAGCGAAAAGGTGAGTTTTAATCGGATCAACCGGAAGACCGGCAACCGTTTGAAGCAGCAGAACGTGGATTCTGAAACCGGTGAGGAGGTCCCCCGCGAGGACATCGCGCGCGGTTACGAAGTCGGAAAGGGACGATACCTCATCGTTGAGGACGATGAATTAGAGGCCGTGCAAGTCGAGAGCACGCGGACCATCGAGATTGACCAGTTTGTTCCGCGAAATGAGATCGATGACCGCTATATCGACTCGCCTTATTACATCACCCCCGATGGTCAGGTCGGGCAGGATGCCTTTGCAGTCATTAGAGACACCATCGGCAAAATGAATATGGTCGCACTCGGTCGGGTCGTCCTGACCCGCCGGGAGCACGTCATTGCACTTGAGATGAGAGGCCGGGGCCTGTTGGGCATGACGCTTCGATATCCGTATGAAGTGCGAGATGAACAACCGTACTTCGAGGATATTCCGGAGCTGAAGCTCCCCAAGGACATGCTCGACCTTGCAAGTCACATCGTCAGCAACAAGTCTGGCCACTTCGATCCGTCTCACTTCGAGGATCACTACGAGAACGCCCTCGTTGATTTGCTCAAGAAGAAAGAAGCCGGCGAAAAGATCACGCCAGTCCGGGGCGCCCCGCCGCCGCGGGTCGTCAATTTGATAGATGCCCTTCGGGCCAGCATTGATGCGGAGAAAAAGAAGGCACCCGCACCCAGTACTCAGGTTCGTCGGCCTGCTAAAAAGAGAGCCAGCCAAAAGTGATTCCCTGTAAGGGCTGGCCGAGGACTCATGACGGCCATTGAATTGGACAGTTCAGCGCTCACGCGGTCTGTGGCCTTCACCGGGCGGCTTGCTTGCATGACTCGCGCTGAAGCGTTCGAGGTCGTCCGTCAGCGTGGCGGAACGCCGAGCCAGACAGTGACTAAAGGAACCAAATTACTGATCGTTGGCGAACTTGGTTGGCCTTTGCTGGACGACGGTCGTCCGTCTAACAAGCTCAGTCGCGCGAGTGCCTTTGGCATTCCGGTGGCAAGTGAGCGCAGGTTTCTCGAATGGATCGGCAAGGCAGTCCCGGACGACGTCAATAAGACCTATTCGGTCAATCAGCTTGCCGCCCTAAGCAAGCTATCCGGCGACTTGATATTAAAGCTCGCCCAATTGGGACTACTGGATGAGCGAAGCGGCCGTTTCGGTTTTCGCGATCTGGCGAGCGCTCGTCAGATTGCGAAGCTGCTTGCCGACGGAGTTCGACTGTCCGAGATCATTCATGCTGTAGGCCAGATCAGGAAATGGTTGCCTGATGTTGGCTTGGCGAATGTACGGCTCCACGCCGGACCCCACTACAGCCTCGAAGTCGAACAGCCTGGGGGTCGCACCGACAAAAACGGCCAATTCGTTCTCGCGGTCGACACATCTCGGCACAGTCTCGACGATCTGTTTGAGCAGGCGCAATCGGCTGAAGAGGCTGGAGACATTGCCGAAGCTGCGCGCCTCTACCGGACTCTAATGAAGAGCGATCCAACCGATGCGTCGGCACCGTTCAATCTCGGAAATATGCTCAGGGCCGATGGACGCAATGTCGAGGCTGAAGCGGCATTGCGGACCGCGACACACGCCGATCCGAAGTTCTCGGACGCTTGGTATAACCTTAGTGACTTGCTGGACGAGCAGGGTCGGACTGAAGCCGCCATCGAGTGCTTGCGCACAACGCTGCGGGTAGCTCCTGACTACGCCGACGCGATGTTCAATCTCGCCCTGCTACTACAACGAACAAACCGATATGCCGAGGCCGCAGATTGCTGGCGTCGCTATCTCGCCACCGATTGCCAATCCGAATGGGCTAAACGGGCGCGCCGATCACTCAAATTCTGTGAGATGCAGATCAATTTGATCGCTTCCGCCTGAAAAATAGAATCCTGCCGATTGCGACCGGCAGCTGCGGATATTCTTTCAGGGTAAGTCAGCTTGGAGAAGATCACATGACAGGATCAGCACGGATCGGTCTAGCGACGGCCTTGTTGCTGGGCGGGGTTAGTTTTGCGATGGCCCAATATGGTCCGACCACCGGAGGGTATCCGCAGGGCACTAAAAGCGCGAACCCTTACGGCTACTACTATGGCGACTACCGCGATTACGGCTACCGGAACTGTGGTCGACCGCGCTATGCGCTTGGAACTCCCTACTATGTTTTGGGCTACCCAGTCCCACACTACGGCTACAGGCCTTGCCGCTGGTGGTGGTAAATCACAGCGACGAGCAAGCGTCGTTCAGTTCGTCGATCGACCATGGCGGCGGGAAGCGGCGTGCGTTGGACAGGCTTTATCGCATCAGGCAAACCAAAATATTGCGGCTACCACCGAAATAAGACCGCAAAGCGCAAAAGCGCTTGGCGTTAACATCGCCGATCCCATCTCTGAGGTTGGACATAATGCCCCGCAACGGCGGCACCGCAGAAAGCTTTTCGTATCCACTCTACAACGTACGCAAATAAGCCTAGCCAAAACGTCCCCCCGCCTGCCGAGCATCTCTTATTACTGAGAAGTTTTGCCGGCGGGTTAATCCCGGGCGCCACGGGCCAAGCGTTGCGGGCCCGACAACCAGGGCGGCGGGAAGCGGCGTTCGGGCATTCTCGTCTTCCTATTGTTACCCCGAGCGTTACCCGAAGGCTGACACGTATGACCCGGAATAGTGTAAGCCGCTGAATTTGTTGGTTAGTTGGGGAGGTTGGGCTTCTGGCCTGCTGCTGTTGGAGAAGAAGCCCTGAAACTGGCTCCGCGTACGTAGGGCAGTAATTGCGATATGCGCCGCGATCCTATTTGTGCGTGTTGCCCTGAGTTGGCTTCGGCTCCTCGATGGACCAGGGCGGCGGGAAGCGGTCCGTGGGGTCACGCCGAACCTTTCGGCGCATCAAATCTTCGATTTGGGATTCTTTGTTCAAGCCACTCGCGCTTTCTAGCAACGTCGGCCGCCAGGGTCTCGGACAATCCCCGAACAACTTCGCCGCGCCTCGGCTCAGGCATGTTGGCCAGGGTGTTTGTTAGGAGTTCCGCTGTCGCGGCGGCGAGAACTTCAAGATCGGCCAAATTCATCGGTTTTGGTTTACCAACGCCAGCGGCCTTATGCAGCCGACGCAGCATGGCGTCTCTGCGGGGACCAAACTCCCTCAGAAACCTTGCCGTATCTTCGCTGCTCATCACATCCCTCCTCACAACCGGCATACTGTAGCACCCACCAGAGCCAGGATTCGCGTTTTGGGCGAGACGCGACGCAACAAAAACAATTCAGGATTTGTGCGATAGCTCAGGCAGTTTGGCGATGTTGGCCGCGATCGGCCGCACCTCCTCTTGGGCCAAACTGTCACCAGCGATCTGGAGGTGCGCAGGGGCCAGACCCCGTGCAAGCGCTGCTACACGATGGACCGCCAGACGGCGGACAGCCGCCGCCACTCCCCTCATAAGTCGTCGGTCGATGCTTGGTCGCGGGCGATGCCGGATAGGCAATGCTAAGGACGATCATTGATACGGAAGCCATAATTATTGCCCTGCTGAACATTTTCGTATCTCCTGGCTCCGCCGCTCGCCACCCCGGCGCATCCTCGAAATAAAGATCAGCACGGCGGCGGCAGCGGTGGCTTTTGGACCACTCATGTTGTTTGTTATTTAGCCGCCCGGCGACTGTCGGTCCCACCGCCTGTTAAGCGTCGCTAATCTTCTTCGGCTTCCCGCTTCAGTGCGGGCGCTTTCGGGTTTTTGACCTTCACCTAATTCGGTGATCGCCCCGGCGATATGTCGAACCAAGGCGTTTGCACACCGCCTCTTCGTGGCTGCAACGTTCCCTTTATATTATTTATCTTCTTATTGGGATATTATCCTGCGGACCAGATGGACGACAGGGAGGTATAACATGTCCGCTTATTCAGTTGCGACGCTCGGAGTATTCATCGTGGTCGCCTGCACGCTAATCGCGGCGTGGACATTGACCGAGAAGTTGATGTCTCAGTGACCGTTGTTTCAACTGATTTTCCAAATCCGCGCCCTCCGCCGCACCCGCTGCAAATTTGGACAACGGGCGGTAGTCGAGCGCCCGCTTGTCGCACCCAAGCTTGCACGCTTCGCGGTAAACGATCGCGCCGTCCTCCTGGCAATGCCCATTGAGGACGATGCTCGAATAAGACCCGTTGCGCAAATCTCTGGGGTGAGGCTCGCGCATCAGTGCACCAACCAGGACGCTGCCCAAGATTTGACGATGGGTTCCAGCGCCAGCAGCCCCACTGTCATGCCGTAGAGAGCGGCGGCGCCGATAAACATGATGCCGGCGATCATCAAACTAAGCGCGAAGATTTGCCGGAGCGGTCTTGTTCCGGGTGCGTATGCAGGGCGTGGTGAGGGTGGTGAGGGTGTGAGCATTTCAATGGATCGCCCATGACTTCTGGCCGGTAGTCACAATCGCTCCGCCAGAAACCGCATCAGCCGCGGCGCCAGAAAGCCGGACAGGCTGCCGGGCTCCTCAATCGGATCGTTCACCCAGTAATGTGGCGCGCCGGGCACAATGCAGGGTCGCACGAAAAAGCTGGCCTGTTTGAGCGCGAGCTGGAACGGCTCGGTCTGCGTCTTTGGGTCGACGAGATCGTCCTCGGTGCCGGTGGCCAGCAGCACGCCAATCGCATTGTTGGCGTAAGTCGCGTAGCTGATCGGCGAGGCGTCGAAATAAGCCTGACGGCTCGCCATCGGCGGCGCGCCGATGAACTTTTCGACTTTGTTGTCGCTGTTGCGGCCGTCTTGCACCTGCAGCGAGCACCACATCGCGTGCATGTCGTAGACGCCGTAGACGCCGACCAGTGCTTTGACCGACGCGTCGGTCGCGGCGAATGGATCTTGCGGATAAGCGCCGAGGAATTTCTTGCCGCTCAATGCGGCCAGCGCCGCAAGGTGCGCACCGGCCGAGGCGCCAAGGAGACCGATGCGCGCCGGGTCGATGCCGAACGCGCTCGCTTTGCCGCGGACGAATTGCACGCCGGCAAGCACATCCTGAACGGCTTCCGGGAAGGTCTTGTTCTTGGTCGCGAGCCGATAGGAGATGGCAAAAACCGCAGTGCCGCGCGCGGCGAGATAGGGGCCCCAATATTGGAAGGCGCTTCGCACACCGGCGACCCAGCCGCCGCCGTGAACCGCGACCAAAGCCGGCGCCGCTTTGGCGGCTTGCGGCAGATAGAGGTCGCCGGAGAGCTCGATGCCGTCATGATTGGCGTAGGCGATGCCGTTGTGGACCGTAACGCCGTCACTCATTTCCTGGTCTCCTGGCTTGAACCACGTGCAATGGTAAAACGCTTTTGACGTGGTAGAACAAAATCGAAAAGACATCGAGAGGAATGGGCTTGGAGAGGAAATGCTGCAGAGGACCGACGCCGCATCGGACTCGCTCACCGTCGAAGGCACGCGTATCGATCTGATCGAGCGCGGCAAGGGCCGGCCACTGCTGTTCCTGCACGCCGAAAACGGGATTGAGCCGGCGCATGCCGCAATCGACGAGCTCGCGAAAGCGGCGCACGTCCTTGCGCCGAGCCATCCGGGGTTCGGCCGCTCGGAGCTGCCCAAGGGTATGCACACGGTCGACGATCTATCCTACTTCTATCTTGATCTCCTCGACCAGCTAGATCTTCGCGACGTGACACTCGTTGGCGTGGCGTTCGGCGCCTGGATCGCGGCGGAGATTGCGGTGAAATCAGCGGCGCGGCTTGCGTGTTTGGTCATGGCCAATGCCGTCGGCATCAAGCTCGGCGATCGCGAGACCCGCGACATCGCCGACATCTTCGCGCTCACCGAACCGGAATATCTCGAAATCGCCTATTGCGATCCGAATGCTGGGCGGCGCGACTACAAATCCTTGGCGCCGGCCGAAGTTGCCGCCGCGGCGCGCGCCCGCGAAGCCACCGCGCGCTTTGCCTGGAGTCCGTATTTCCATAATCCGCGGCTGAAAAGCCGGCTGCACCGCATTCGCATTCCAACGCTGTTCCTCTGGGGCGCGCACGATCGCATGGTCGGCGAGCCTTACGGCCGCGGCTATTGCGCGCTCATTCCGGACGCCCGGTTCGAGACCATCGATCGCGCCGGCCATTTTCCCCATCAGGAGCAGCCAAAAATTTTCGCCGAGAAAGTCAAGGCGTTCATGGAAGAACAATGAATATGATCGTCATTCCGGGGCGCTCCACAGTGGCGAACTCGCAATGACGGTTCAGCGAGGATACGCGCGATGAGAGTCTACGAGTTCAGCGAACAGCCTTATTACCCGACCTGGAATGATCATTCCGGGTCGTTGCGCGTTATCCTGCCCAACAGCAAATGCGATCCGCGCGTCGCCGCCGATCTGTTTCATCGCTATTACGACGAGTATCAGGCCTGCGACGAAATCGGCCTCGACATCATGCTCAACGAGCATCACCAGAGCGCCACCTGCATGTCATCGGCGGTGGTGGTCGGATTGTCGGTGCTGGCGCGCGCCACCAGAAAGGCGCGGCTCCTTGTGCTCGGCTATCCGATTGGGCATCGGCCCGATCCGCTGCGCGTGGCCGAGGAGCTGGCGACCATCGACGTGATCTCCCGCGGCCGTCTCGACATGGGCTTCATCAAAGGCATCCCCTACGAAATTGCCGCGTCCAATCGCAATCCCGTCGAGCTGATGGAAAGATTTTGGGAGGCGCACGATTTCATCCTCAAAGCGATGACCACGCATGACGGCACGTTCAACTGGGAAGGCGAATATTTCCACTATCGGCAAGTGAACATCTGGCCGCGGCCGTGGCAGGAGCCGCATCCGCCGGTCTGGTCGACGACCGGCAGCACCACGCAAGCGCGCGTGCTCGGCGAGCGCGGTTACGTCATGGCCACGCTCGGCACCGGCTATGCCACGCGCAAAATCTACGACGCCTACCGCAAAAGCTACCTGGCGAAATTCGGGCGGGCGCCGATTGCCGACCGTTTCGCCTATCTTGGCCTCGTCGCCGTCGCCAAAGACAAGGAAGAAGCGCGCCGGCGCGCTCACCTGATCGCCGGCTATCTGCGCACCAGTGCGATCGTGCATCTGCCGTTTCGCAATCCCCCAGGTTATCTCCCGGTCGAGGATAATGCGCGGCTCATGCGCGGCGAGTCGCCGCCGCGCAGCTTCACCAAGGACGGCCGCAGTATCAACATGCATGCCGCCACCGTGGACGAACTGATCGATGCCGGCATTCTGTTCTGCGGCACCCCAGACGAGATTTACGCCCAGATCGTGGACTTCTGCGAACATTGCGGCGGCATGGGCAATCTCTTGATGATGGGCCATGGCGGCGAACTCACGCACGCGCAGACGATCGACAATTTGACCTTGTTCGCCTCTGAGGTGTTGCCCCGGCTCAAGGCGTATAGCCAGCCAGATGCCGAGGCTGCCGCCGCCGTCGTGGCGGCCTGATTTCCGACAGGCCGAGCCAAAATGCAATTAACTCCTTGAGAAGACAAAACTATCCTGACTGTTCAAAAATTGGAATAAATCTTGATTTTGGTACTGACCCGGTCCATTTCTTTGGATGACGACAGCAATAAGGGTCGACCCGAGGATCTCGATTCATGAACGGTGAACCGTTTGCGTCCGCTCCCAACGTTGTCGGCAAGGAGGTCGTCGGTGCAGTCACTGCGGCGCATATTCCGGCGGAGGAATCGCTTTGTCCGGTCGTGTCCCATGATTGGGTGAATGCCGAATACAAGCACCTCATCGTCGAGGCTTCGCTCAAGGCGCTTTCGGTCACGCCCGGCCAGTTCTTCAATCTATTATGCCCGTCGCCCGATGTCGGCGAATTGTTCTTTCGCCGCCCGCAGAGCGTCTACCGTATCGACCGCTCGCACGGCCGGATCGAATTCTTGTACAAATGCGTCGGGCGTGGCACGCGCGGCCTGACGACGCTGCGCAGGGGCGACAACCTGAACATGGTGGGTCCGCTCGGCGTCGGTTTTAAGCTTGACCCGACGTGGCGGCACATCGTCGTCCTCGGCCGCGGCGTCGGCATTGCCACGCTCGGGCCGATTTCGCAATTGGCGCGCGAACACCATGTCGGCGTCACTGCAATTCTTTCGGCGCGCAATCCCGATTTCGTGATGGCCGACGCATTGTTCCGCGAGGCTGGCGATGTGGCGAGCGTGCTCGATAGCGACGGCACGAGTGTGGTCGAGAATGTCGAACGCATTCTGCAAGACCTGATTGCCCGGAAACGCGCCGACGCTTTCTTCACCTGCGGCTCGAACCGGCTGTTCCAGTTGATGAAGCGGCTCGGCCGGGCGCACAATATTCCCGGCCAGGTGGCCATGGAGCAGGTGATGGCTTGCGGGCTTGGTCCTTGTTACGTCTGCGTGCGCACTTTCGAAGTGAACGGCAAACAGGAGCTGCGCCGAGTCTGCATCGACGGACCGGTCTTCGATCTGCAGGAGGCGGTCGGATGGTAGACATGAGCGTCAAGATCGGGGCCGTGACGCTGAAGAACCCGGTGATGCCGGCCTCAGGCTGTTTCTCGACCGATCTCGCCCAGGTGATGGATCTGAACCGGCTGGGAGCGCTGGTGGCAAAAACCGTGTCGCGGGAATTCCGCGCCGGTAATCCGCCGCCGCGCGCCGCCGAGGTTGAAGGCGGCATGATCAATTCCATCGGTTTGCCAACCAAGGGCATCGATTATTTCCTGGAGCACCAGGTCCCGGACTACAAACGCTTCACGCCGCCGCTCGTCGGCTCGATCTCGGCGACCACGATCGACGATTTCGAAGCGATGGCGCGCGACGTGGCGAAATCGGCGATCGACGTCCTCGAGGTCAATATTTCCTGCCCGACGCGCGATCCCAAAGGCGGCAATTTCGCCCTGCACGAAGAGCATACGTACAATGTCGTGAAGCTCATCCGCGCCACGACCGACAAGCCGATGTGGGTGAAACTGTCGCCAAATGCCGGCGACGTGGTCGCAGTCGCCAAGGCCGCCGAGCGCGCCGGCGCGAACGCACTCGTGGTGTCGAACACAATTCTGGGGCTGAAGATCAATACCGACACGTTCCGGCCCGCGATCGGCAACAAATTCGGCGGGCTGTCCGGCCCCGGCATAAAGCCGATCATCGTGCGGATGGTCTATCAATGCGCCAAGGCGGTGAAAATTCCGATCATCGGCTGCGGCGGCATCGTCAAAGTCGAGGATGTCGTCGAATATATGCTCGCCGGCGCCACCGCCGTGATGATCGGCTACCTCACTTTCCGCAATCCAACGGGAATGATCGCGATCATCGAGGGCCTTGAGCAATGGTGCTCCAGGCGCGGCTTCGCGCGCGTTGCCGATCTCACCGGGGCCATTATCGATGAGACGCCGATGGAGACATTCGCTGCGGCCGCGGCGCCGATCGGATAGGCTTCCTTGCGATGACCACACGCTTAACGATCCGAAAGCCGGATGACTGGCACCTGCATGTTCGCGACGGCGAAATGCTCAAAGCGGTATTGCCGTTCACGGCCAAGAATTTCGGCCGCGCCATCCTGATGCCCAATCTGGTGCCGCCTGTGCGCACCGCGGCGGACGCCAAAGCTTATCGCGAGCGGGTCATGGCGGCGGTGCCGCCGGGCTCGAAATTCAAGCCGCTTATCACCTGCTATTTGACCGACGACACCGATCCCGACGATGTCGAACGCGGCTTTCGCGATGGACTATTCACCGCGGTGAAACTCTATCCCGCGCATGCCACAACCAATTCCGCGTTCGGCGTCACCGACTACGCCAAGATTCCGCGCGTGCTCGAACGGATGGAAACGATCGGCATGCCGTTTCTCATGCACGGCGAATATGTCACGCCGGACGTCGACATATTCGATCGCGAGGCTGTCTTCATCGATCGCCTGTTGTCGAAATGGCTTAAGCAATTTCCCGGACTGCGGATGACGCTTGAGCACTTGTCATCGAAGGAAGGTGCCGATTTTGTCGCCGGCGCGGCGCCGCAGCTCGGCGGCACCATCACGCCGTATCATATGATGCTCACGCGCACCGATTGGCTCGGCCATGGTCTAAAGCCATACATGTATGTGATGCCGGTCATCAAAACCGGGCGCGACAAGACGGCGCTGCGCAAAGCGGCGACTTCGGGCCAGCCGTGCTATTTCCTCGGCACCGACTCGGCGCCGCATCCTTACGCCAAGAAGGTTTCCGTCAGTGGTATTCCCGGCATGTTCAATGCGCCGGTCGCCATCGAGACTTACGCGCAGGTCTTCGAGGAGGAGGATGCACTCGACAAACTCGAAGCCTTTGCCTCGCTCAATGGCGCCAAGCATTATCGGGTGCCGCCCAATGACGAGACCATCACCCTGGAAAAGACGCCCTGGACGGCGCCGGAAGAGGTCAAGGTCGCGGGGCCCGACGAGCGCGCGCTGATCTACCGGGGCGGCGAGACCATCGCCTGGAAGATAGTGAGTTGATCGTGCGCCACTAAATCGTCATCCTGAGGTGCCCGCGCGCAGCGCGGGCCTCGAAGGATGCACGCCAAAACATGCGGGCTGTCACCCCTTCGAGGTTCGTGGAGCCTGTCATCGGGTCGGCCATTTCGGACCGGGCCGTTGGCTCGCGCCTCAGGGTGACGGATAAAAAGTCGCGAGCCAAATGAGTGAACTATGACCTGTTTCGCCGACAAAGCGGTCGTTGCCGAGCTGACGGCCAAGATGTTGCTCGAAGTGGACGCGGTTCGCTTCATGGCCGACAAGCCTTTCATCTATACGTCCGGCTGGGCGAGCCCAGTCTACACCGACTGCCGGCGCCTGATTTCCTTTCCGCGCGTGCGACAGCAGCTGATCGATTTCGGCGTGGCGACATTAATGCGTGAAGTCGGCTTCGAGCAGTTCGATGCGGTCGCCGGCGGCGAAACCGCGGGAATTCCGTTCGCCGCCTGGATGGCGGACCGCCTGATGCTGCCGATGCAATATGTGCGCAAGAAGCCGAAAGGGTTCGGCCGCAATACGCAAATCGAGGGCCATATCGAGCCCGGCGACCGCGTGCTGCTGGTCGAGGACATGACCACCGACGGCCGCAGCAAGGTGAATTTCTGCAAGGCGCTGCGCGATGCCGGCGCTATCGTCGAGCATGTCTTCGTATTTTTCTTCTACGATATCTTTCCAGAGGGAAAGCAGATCATGAACGAGCTTGGCGTGACGCTGCACGCGCTCGCCACCTGGTGGGACGTTTTGGAAGCCGCCAAGAAAAGCGGCACGTTTGACAAAGGCAAGCTCAGGGAGGTCGAAAAGTTCATGAAAGACCCCGCTGCCTGGTCGAAGGCGCATGGCGGCGCCGCGCAGGCGGCGGAGTGATTGATATGGCAGCGCAAGATGCGGATGTGATCGTCATCGGCGCCGGCAATGCCGCGTTTTGCGCGGCTTTGGCGGCGCAGGAACAGGGCGCCAAAGTGGTGATGCTGGAAGCGGCGCCGGAAGAAGAATCCGGCGGCAACAGCCGCTTCACCGCCGGCTCGATCCGGGTGGTGTACAACGGCGTCGAGGACATCAAGACGCTCGTCCCCGATCTCACGCCGGCAGAGATCGAAACTACCGACTTCGGCACTTACACCGCCGACCAGTTCTTCGACGACATGGCGCGCGTCACGCAACATCATGCCGACCCCGATCTGGTCGAGCTTCTAGTCACCAAAAGCTTCGACTCGCTCAACTGGATGCGCAACAAAGGCGTGCGGCTCATTCCGATCTACGGCCGCCAGGCGTTCAAGATCGAGGGCAAGTTCAAGTTTTGGGGCGGGCTTACAGTGGAGTCGGTCGGCGGCGGTCCGGGCCTGATCGCGATGCTCACCGAAGCTGCAAAAAAGCGCGGCATCGAAATCCGCTATGCGACCCGCGGCGTCGATCTGTTGTTCGACGGCAATCGCGTCGAAGGCATCCGCGCCCGCCAGCAGGGCGAAATCCGCGAGTTGCGTGCCCGATCGATCGTGCTTGCTTGCGGCGGTTTCGAAGCCAATCCGGAATGGCGCACGCGCTATCTCGGACCCGGTTGGGATCTCGCGAAAGTGCGCGGTTCCCGTTACAACACCGGCGACGGTATCCGCATGGCGCTCGACATCGGCGCCGCGCCGCGCGGAAACTGGTCGGGTTGCCACGCCGTGCAATGGGAAATGAATGCGCCAGAATTCGGCGACCTCTCGGTCGGCGATCAGTTTCAGAAACATTCCTACCCGTTCTCAATTCTGATCAATGCCAACGGCAAGCGCTTTGTCGACGAAGGCGCCGATTTTCGCAACTACACCTACGCCAAGTACGGCCGGGTGGTGCTGGAACAGCCCGGCCAATTCGCCTGGCAGATCTTCGATCAGAAAGTAAAACACCTGCAGCGGGACGAATACCGCATTCGCCAGATCACCAAAGTCACCGCCAACAGCATCGAGGAGTTCGCGCGTAAGCTCGAAGGTGTGAACGCCGCGGAATTCTTGAAGACGATCAAGGAATGGAATGCAGCGGTGAAAACCGACGCATCCTTCAATCCCAACGTCAAGGATGGGCGTTGCACCCAAGGCCTCGCCATCAACAAAAGCAATTGGGCGAACACCATCGATGCGCCGCCCTTCGAAGGCTATGCCGTGACCTGCGGCATTACCTTCACCTTCGGCGGCTTGCGCATCAATACCGATGGCGAGGTAGTCAACACCGATTACCAGCCGATCCGCGGCCTCTATGCCGCGGGCGAGCTGGTCGGCGGCTTGTTCTATTTCAATTATCCGGGCGGGTCCGGGCTCATGTCGGGCACCGTGTTCGGCAAGATCGCCGGCTCCTCGGCCGGCCGCGCCGGCAAGAACTGAGCATCAAACCGGGCATCAAGCGATGGATGTGAAAGTCGATCGTCGTCTCAACGCATTGGGCGCGGCGGAAATCGCATCGAAGATCGCGGCGGGCGAAATAACGTGCGAGGCCGTCACCCGCGCGTGCATGGAGCGGACTGCCGCGCGCGAACCGACAGTCAGAGCCTGGGTGAATTTCAATCCGGAATTGGCGCTTGCCCAGGCGCATGCGTTCGATCGCGAACCGCGCCGCGGCCCGCTCCACGGCGTGCCGATCGGGGTCAAGGACGTCATCGACACGTTCGATATGCCGACCGAAATGGGTTCGCCGATCTATCGCGGCTATCGGCCGACCGCGGACGCCGCTTGCGTTGCGTTGTTACGCCGCGCCGGCGCCGTGATTCTCGGTAAGACCGCGACCTGCGAGCTCGCCGGCATGGCGCCGGCAGCGACCACCAATCCCCATAATGCCGCGCATACGCCGGGCGGTTCGTCGAGCGGATCGGCCGCGGCGGTGGCCGATTTCATGGTGCCGGCCGCGCTCGGCACCCAGACCGGCGGTTCGGTGCTCCGCCCGTCCTCGTTTTGCGGAGTGTTCGGCTACAAGCCGACCTACAACACGTTCAACAAAGCAGGACTTAACCCCGCGGCCGAAAGCATCGACACGATCGGATGGGTCGCGCGGTCAATCGAGGACATCGCGCTCTTGACGGCAGTGTTGCGGATGGACGAACCACGCCCGCTGCGCAGCATGAGCGCGGCACCGCGTATCGGGCTCTGCCGCACCGAGCTGTGGGATAGCGTGCAACCCGAAACCAGGAGCGCGGTCGAAAATGCCGCCGCGGCGTTGAGCAAGGCTGGCGCCGTCGTTCGCGCTCTCGATTTGCCGGGCGAGTTCGCCGGCCTGCCGACGCTCGCGCGCGGCACCATCAATCATTTCGAGCGTGCCGCTTGCATGGCATTCGAATGGGACAACCATCGTCAGGCATTGTCGCCGCAGATGCGGCGCTACATCGAAAGCGGACTGCAAACCTCGCGCGCGGACTATGTCGCCGCTTGGCGGCGCATTGAGCAATGCCGCGCCCTATTGCCGGAGGTTTTCGCCGGCATCGATGTGCTGCTGGCGCCTTGCGTGCCGGGCGAGGCGCCGAAAGGTCTGGCGTCGACAGGCGATCCGAGCATGCAGGCGATGTGGACCGCTCTGCACACTCCGACCATGACATTGCCGACACACCGCGGGCCGAACAATCTACCGGTTGGCGTTCAGTTGATCGCGCAACGCTATGACGACGATCGCCTGTTTGCCTGTGCGCGCTGGATCTGGGACAAGATCGGCGCGCCGGAGATGGTCGGAGTCGCTCGAATATGACTGTTTTCGCCAATCCGATGGCGATCGAACGTCCCATGCACAAACCCGGCTTTACCGTAAGATCACTCCTGCTCTTCGCTGCGCTTGCTGCTCCGGCGGGCATCGCCGAGGCCGACGGTGTCGCCGATTTCTACAAGGGCCGCAGTGTCTCGATCATCATCGGTTACAGCGTTGGCGGCGGCTACGATGCTTACGCGCGGCTGTTGGCGCGCTATATCGGCAGGCATATTCCAGGCGAGCCTTCGATCGTGCCGCAGCAGATGACCGGCGCTGGCAGCTTACGCGCGGCCAACTACATTTTCTCGGTGGCGCCCAAGGACGGTTCGGTGCTGGGCACGTTTTCGCGCAGCACGGGAATTGCGCCGCTATTGGGTCAGGCCGAGTTCGACAGCCGGAAGTTCACCTGGCTCGGCAGCATGACCGACGACGACACCACCTGCGTCACCTGGAATACTTCGCCGATAAAGACCTGGAACGATTTTCTCAGTAAACCCTCGAAGCTCGGCGGTCTCGGCGCCGACGCCGATCCCGATATTTGGGCGCTGCTGTACAAGAATGTGTTCGGCGCCAAAGTACAGCTTGTCAGCGGTTATCCCGGAACCAATGACGTTGTCCTGGCCATGGAACGCGGCGAAGTCGACGGCCTTTGCGGGCTGTCATGGAGCACGATCAAGACCCGGCATACCGAATGGTTGACCAGCCGCTCGGCCAACATCATCGTTCAAGCAGCGCTAAAAAAAGAGGCGGAGATTGCCGCTGTGCCGCTCGCGACCGATCTCGTGAGCAATGCCGAGCAACTGCAGATCATCAGACTGTTGCTGACGAGCCAAGCCATGGCGCGGCCCTTCGCGGCGCCGCCGGAGCTTCCAGCGGACCGCAAAGCGGCGCTGATCGCCGCCTTTGATGCGACGATGCGCGATGCCGATTTTCTCGCCGAAGCGCAGAAGCTGAGCTTTGAGATCCATCCGGTGAGCGCGGCGACCGTCGAGGGCTTGCTGGCTGAAGTCTACGCCACGCCCAAAGATGTCCTCGCCAGAGCGGCCAAAGCGATATCGAGCGCCGGCCAGTGAGCGCGAGCACAATCGGCGCGCGCGTTCTTCGCCTCGAAGACCAGGCGCTGGTGACAGGCGCAGGACGCTTCGTCGATGACATCCCGGCCGCGGGCGTTTGCGTCGCCGCTTTCGCTCGCAGCCCGCACGCGCATGCCCTGATTCGCAGCTTTGATCTGAGTGTCGCGCGCGCCGTTCCCGGCGTCGTCGCGGTGCTAACGCTCGACGATCTCGCCGCCGTGATGAAGCAGCGGCGCATGAATCGCGTTTCAAATTCCGGCACCAATCTGGCGCAGAGCTGGCCGTTCGCGCTCGCCAATGGCGAGGTCTCTTTTGTCGGCGAGCCGGTCGCCATTGTGATCGCCGACGACCGCTACATCGCCGAAGACGCAGCCGCGCTGATTGAAGTCGATTACGAGCTACTTGCCGCGTCAATCGATTGCCGTGCCGAAGAAGCGCCGCCCGCCCGCCGCGAACTGCGCTCGAACCGCGTGATTTCATACAAGGTCGGCTACGGCGACATCGAGACCGCCTTTGCGAAAGCAACGCACGTCGTGCGCGAAGAGCTGTGGGCGCATCGCGGCGGCGCGCATTCCATGGAAGGTCGCGGTATTCTCGCCGAAGTTTCCGGCCGCGAGACCGTCGTCTGGGCTTCAACCCAAAAGCCGCATGACCTGCGTACTGCTTTGGCTGACTATATTGCGCTCGATGAAAGCCGGCTGCGGGTGGCGACCCCTGATGTCGGCGGCGGCTTTGGACCGAAGCTTTGCGTCTATCCCGAGGATGTTGCGGTGGTCGCCGCTGCGACCTTGCTGCGCCGTTCGATCAAATGGATCGAGGATCGTCGCGAACATTTCACCAATGCGGCGCAGGAGCGCGACCAATATTGGTCAATCGCGCTTGCTGCCGACTCTGACGGCCGCGTGCAGGGCGTTCGCGGCCGGCTCATTCACGACGTCGGAGCCTATGCGCTTCAAGACGTGAATATTCCCTACAATTCAGCGACGACCTTGACCGGTCCCTATGTCGTTCCTGCATTGGCGATCGACGTTACCGCTGTGCACACCAACAAGGCGCCGGTCTCTTCGGTGCGCGGCGCGGGCTATCCGCAGGCGGCCTTCGCGATGGAACGCTTGCTCGATCGCCTGGCACAGGCGTTGCGGCTCGATCGCGCGGAGTTGCGTCGCCGCAATCTGATACCCGCGGAAAAGATGCCGTATCTCAAGCCGTTGAAATCGCGCGCTGGCGAGATAGTGCAATACGACAGCGGCGATTATCCCGGCTGCCAAGCCGAAATTGCCGGCGCTGCCCAATGGCAGGATTTTCCGCGTCGTCAGGCGGCCGCCCGTGCGGAGGGCCGCTACGTCGGCATCGGGCTGGCGCACGGCATGAAGGGAACTGGCCGCGGACCGTTCGAATTCGGCAGTGTCCGGGTGTCGCCGACAGGCCGGATCACTGTTTCGACCGGCGCCGCGCAGATGGGGCAGGGGCTTTGCACGGCGCTTGCACAAATCTGCGCCCACACCTTCGGTGTGCCCGCACAGGATGTCACGGTGATTGCCGGCGACACGGCGGCGGCCCCGCTCGGGCTGGGCGGTTTCGCCAGCAGGCAGACGGTCACGGCGGGTTCTTCGGTGAAAATCGCGGCGGTCGCCGTCGCGGCGAAAGCGCGCAAGCTTGCCAGTCAGATGCTCGAGGCCGCCGAAGGCGACCTTGAGATCGCCGACGGCGAAGTGCGCGTGGTCGGTGCGCCGCAGCTTGCCGTGAAGCTTGGCGACCTGGCGCGCGTTCTTAAGGGTGCGCCGGGCTATCCATTTCCCAAGGACATCGAACCGGGGCTTGAATCCAGCGCTACATTTCGCGTCGACCAGCTCGCTTACTCCAACGCTTGTCACGTTGTCGAAGTTGAGGTCGACATCGAAACTGGTGGCGTGCGCATTCTTCGGTATCTCGCGATGCAAGATGCCGGCCGGCTGATTAATCCTATGATCGTGGACGGCCAGGTTCACGGCGGCATCGCTCATGGCATCGGCAATGCAATATTCGAATGGATGGGCTATGACGAGGCCGGTGAGCCTGTTACGACGACGTTGGCCGATTATCTTCTGCCAACCGCGAAAGACGTGCCGAAACTACAAACGCTCTACAAGGAATCGCCGTCGCCGCATAATCCACTCGGCGTCAAAGGTGTCGGCGAAGTCGGCGTCATTCCCGCCGCCGCGGCGATCATATCCGCCGTCGAAGACGCGTTGTCACCGTTCGATGTCCGCATAACACAGATGCCGATCACCCCCTGCAAGCTCGCCCAACTGATCGCGCGCGCGAGGAAGCGGGCTTAGGGGGTGTGACGACATAGGATTTTGACGGGCTCGGCTCGGCAGAGCAAACTCCGTTCCGATTGAGGAGACGCCAATGACTTTCTTGAGAACTGCGATGCGCCTTTTGCGATGGGTCGTATTACTGGTGCCGCTTGCCGCCCCCGTGCGCGCGGAGACGTTTCCGTCACGGCCCATCCACTTGATCATGCCCTACGCGCCCGGCGGGATCGTTGATTTTGCCGGACGCGTCGTGGCGCAGAAGCTCGGCGAGGCTTTAGGACAAACGGTCGTGGCTGAGAACCGTCCCGGCGCCGGCGGCATCGTCGGGGTCGAATATGTCGCGCATTCGGCGCCGGACGGCTACGACCTGGTCATCATGGACCCTGCATACGTCATCAATCCGGTCATGCAGAAGTCCATGCCTTACGATATTTTCAAGGACCTCGTGACCGTTTCGGTCGTCAATTCCTCGCCGGAAGTTCTGGTCGTTGCGCCGCAGCTCGGCATCAAGACCTACGCTGAGCTCGTCGCTTATGGAAAGGCGAATCCAGGAAAGCTCAATTATGCGTCTGCGGGCGTCGGCACGACGCCGCATCTTGCCGCCGCGATGTGGGCGCAGCGCAGCGGCATCGAAGCGGTGCACGTGCCTTACAAAGGCGTCGGCCCCTCCTATGTCGATCTGGTCAGCGGTAAGGTGCAGATGCTGTTTTCCAGCATCGCCGGCGCTTTGCCATTCACGAGCAAAGGCAGCGTCATCGCGCTCGCGACCACCGGAAGCAAGCGCTCGCCGGTCTATCCCGATCTTCCGACCGTCGCCGAAGCCGGCCTGCCTGGTTATGACGTCGACCTGTGGCTCGGCGTTTTTGCGCCCGCGACAGTGCCGCGCGATGTCCTTGCCAAACTGAACGAAGGGATTGCCAAAGCGCTCAAGGACGACCAGCTCAAGGCGTCATTCGCGACGTTCGGCTTGACCCCGCGCGGGACGACGCTGCCCGAGGGGGCTGCCTTCACCAAATCCGAATATGAGAAATGGAAAAAAGTGATCGACGACGGACACATTACGCTGGAGTGAAGGGCGGTGCGGCAGCCTCGCGGAGGCCACTATGAATTCTTCATCGCGTCCATGGCCGACCGAGCTGCGTCTGCGCAAGGATCGCAAGACGTTGACGGTCGCCTTCGATGATGGCGAGAGTTTTGATCTCCCGGCCGAATATCTGCGCGTTTGTAGCCCGAGCGCCGAAGTCCAGGGTCATTCGCCGAGCGAGCGACGGACAGTCGCCGGAAAGCAAGACGTTGAGATCCTGGAGCTGCATCCGATCGGCAATTATGCGGTCCGGCTGGTATTCGACGATATGCACTCGACCGGAATTTTCAGTTGGGACTATTTGTTCGAGCTCGGTCGCGACCACGAGGAAAATTGGCGCCGCTACCTCGCTGATCTCGCGGCAAAGAACCTCTCTCGCGCGACGCAAAAACCGTAACGCCGATCCACGACATTGCCTGGCAACCGCACAGTGGCAAGGGTCGCTTTCAGGCGTTCAAATTTAAAGAGTGTGTTTACCACGTGCGACGCGGGGTCACCCGACGTTAGCTGCAGTCACCCTGGCGTCAACAATCGATCAACTTCGGTTCGGCATAGTGGCAGCAGTGTCGGGGTGGGGCATTTGATGGGGCACCATCCGACATCAGAACGGCCTCAGCTCTCTCACCCTCAGCTGAGGCCGTTCGTTTTCTGCCGCGCTGGCAATGGAAGTCGCATTCGCGGCCGCACATCCGACCATTTTAAATACTCACCGTTTCGATCGCGGGCGAACCAGTCATCCCGAGAGCGGCTGTTTTTCGTTCGGACGACAATGCTAAGATCGCAGTGGGCAGCGCCCTAACAATGCTGCCGCTAAGGGAGGGAAATCCATGACGTTGCGTATGCTCACGACTATTGCGCTCGCGGCCGGCCTGCTCGCGGCCGGCGCCGCCTTTGCCCAGCAGCAACCTGCAGCGCCGGCGCCAGCCGCGCCGCCCAATCTGGATGCTGTCCCCGATAAAATGCCGTTCGCGACACCCTATGGCGCGCCCATTACGATGGAGCGGGCGCAAGCGGCGGTGCAAGCGGCCGTTGCCGAAGCCAACAAGCGCGGCTGGGCGCTCAACGTTACGGTCGTCGATCCCAATGGCGACCTCGTTGCCTTTGGCCGCATGGATGGCGCCCAGCTCGCCTCGATTGCGATTTCGCAGCATAAAGCGCGGACGGCGGCACGTTACCGGCGCCCAACCCATGCATTCGAGGATGGCGTCACAAAAGCCGGTTTGAACTATCTGTTGACGCTGGATGACGTGATCGCGTCGCGCGGCGGTATTCCGTTGGTCGAAGGCGGCAAGCTGATCGGCGCGATCGGTTGTTCGGGCGGGACCGGCTCTCAGGACGAGACCGTCTGCACCGCAGGGGCCAATACGATCAACAAATAGCCACGGTAACGGCGCCTTAGATGGGCGCCGGTCTATTGCGCGAGGGCGGCTAATATCGCCGCCCTCGTTGCGTCATAGAATCGGTTATGAAGATCGTACCGGCCCGAAACGCTGTGCCGGAGGCACAAACCATGCCGGTTCCTGAAATACATTTAAAGGGGCGCCGCTTGCATCTTGAAGGGCGCCATTTGCGTACCGCTCTGTTGGCGATCGCGATCGGCGCGTTTGTGGCTTCGCCAGCTGCGGCACAAAGTCCTCAGAGCGCCGAGGTCGTGGCGCAGCAGCCGGAATTGGCCGCGGCAGTGGCGCAGTACCGCCGCGCGCTCGAGGAATACGGTAAAGCGTGGCAAAGCTACACCGCGGCATCGAGCGCGTACTGGAATCTGATCTCGGAAAAGCGGCAATTGCGCAATGCCAAGCGCGCGCGCGGCGAGCCGCTCTCGATGTCGGACTACGTACTCGTGCAGCCGCCGGTTTATACGGGTCCGCCAAAACCGCGAAATCCGCTCAAGCCTGAAATCGCCCCGCCTCGCGTCTATGTGCCGATAGTCACCGACTTTGTCGCCGCGGCGCGCCAGGAATTCAGATTCATCCCGCGGTTTCCGCAAAGCGAAACCGAGTTCAAGCGCGCCTACGCCAAAGTGGCGCTTGCTGCAGGTCTGACGCGTGAGCAGATCGTGAGGATCTACGGCTTCGAGGCAACCGGAAACGGCAGTTACGACATCGAGGCCGGACTCGAATTCAACAAGCATGGCCGAGCCATCACCACCGCGCTCGGTTACAACCAGTTGCTGGCGACCAATTCGGTGGAAATCCTGGCCGAGAAGGGTCCCGAATTCATCGCAAAATTCGACGGCAAATCCGCCGTAATCCCGGTCGCCGAGCACCAGTCGCTCGACGGCAAAATCGACGTGTTGCGCAGGATGGTCGCCTTCGCGCGCAGTGTTCCGGACGCTTGGGGTCAACATGAGATTCTGGCGAATACGCAGAAGGGGTGTTCCTAGGCTGTTTCCTGGTGGGATCCTCTAGAGTCGACCTGCAGGC
>AmSFosDRAFT_100102_pt1 | contig 34465 bp, 29 predicted proteins | sample FosCloommunities_FD_10275 | JGI IMG/M metagenome (IMG submission 10275)
GCCTGCAGGTCGACTCTAGAGGATCCCACCAGGAAACAGCCTAGGAACACCCGGGGAACGACAGGGCGAACACGCTCTCCGTATCGCCGCGCAGGGCTGCGGGCAGCATCTGCCACGCCTCTTCGGCGGTAAAGGAGAGCACCGGCGCCGCCAAAACCGCGATCGTGCGGAAGATCTCCAGAATCGCCGATTGCGCGCTGCGCCGGCGCGGATCGTTCGGCGCGCTCGTGTACAGCCGGTCCTTCAACGCGTCGACGTAGAACGCCGAGAGGTCGTCGCTGTCGAAGCGCTGCAACGCGACGTAGGCGTCGTGCAGCCGAAACGCGCGGTAGGCAGCAGCGATCTCGGCCGCGACGACGTCGAGCTTCGCCAAGACGAGCCGGTCGAGCGGCTCCATCGCGGCGCGCGGCACGAGCTCCACGGGCGTCAGATCGTCGACCGAGCCGAGATACCAGCGAAATCGGTTCCGCAGGTTGCGGTAGACGTTGGCGACGTTCTCGAGCAGCTTCGCCCCGAGCCGGGCGTCGCTGGTGTAGTCGACCGACGCGACCCACAGCCGCAGCACGTCGGCGCCGTATTTCTCCATCGCCTCCGACGCGCCCAGATAGTTGCCGGCCGACTTGTGCATCGCGCGACCGTCCTGGTCGACCACCCAGCCGGTCGAGACGACTTGTTTGTACGGGGGCTCGTCCTCGGTCGCGACCGCCGTGATCAAATTGGAACGGAACCAGCCGCGATATTGATCGCCGCCTTCGAGATAGACATCGGCCGGCCAGGGGAGGCCGCGGTCGCGCAGCACGGCGGCGTGCGTGACGCCCGACTCGAACCAGATGTCGACGATGTTCATCTCTTTCGCGAACGTCGTGCCGCCGCAGTTGGGGCAGCTAAACCCGGGCGGGATGAACGCCGACGCCGGCTCCGTCCACCATACGTCGGCGCCTGCGGTGCGGAAACGCGCCGCCGCGTTGCGCGCCACCGCTGGGTCGACGACGGACTGCTGACAGCGCTCGCACAGCAGCGCGGGGATCGGAGTCCCCCAGGTGCGCTGGCGCGAGATGCACCACTCCGGGTGGTTTTCGATCATCTGCGTCATCCGCTCTTCACCCCAACCGGGCGTCCACGTCACGCTCGGGATGAGCTCGACGATGCGGTCGCGCAGCCCGTTTTCGTCCATCGAGATGAACCACTGCGCCGTGGCCCGGAAGATGACCGGATTCTTGCAGCGCCAGCAGTGCGGATACGAATGCTCGTAACTTGCGTACGCCAACAGCCGGCCCGCGGCGCGCAAGTCGTTGATGATCTCCTCTTGCGCCGCGAAGATGTTCTGACCGGCGTACGGGCCCGCGTCGGCCGTGAACCGTCCGGCGGCGTCGACCGGCGTGAGGATCGGCAGTCCCTCGCGCACGCCGGTCTCGAAGTCTTCGGCACCGTGCCCGGGCGCGGTGTGCACGAGCCCGGTCCCAGTCTCGAGCTCGACGTAGTCGGCGGGGACGAGAACCGAATCGCGGTCCAAGAACGGGTGCCGGACGCGCGCGCCGACCAGCGCCGCGCCGTCGGCGGTCCATCTTTGCGTAAACTTAGCACTCGGCGGATAATGGCGGATGAAGTCGTCGAGCAGCGCGTCGGCGACGATCAGGTATTCGCCGTCGGCATGGATGAGCGCGTAGCGGTATCCCGGATGTAACGCGATCGCTACGTTTCCCGGGAGCGTCCACGGCGTCGTCGTCCAGATCGCCACCGACAGCGCGCCGCCGGCGTCGTCGGTGACCCCGAACCGTCGCAGCAGGTCGGCACGCTGCTCGGTGGATGCCGGAAACCGGACATAGATCGAGGGCGAGACGTGGTCGTGGTATTCGATCTCCGCCTCGGCCAGCGCCGTCTCATCGACAACACACCACAGCGTCGCACGCTGCCCCTTGTAGAGCTGACCGTCTTCGGCGAGATCGGCCAGCGTCTCGACGATCGTCGCTTCGAAGCGCGGATCGATCGTCATGTACGGCGCGTCGAAGTGACCGAATAGGCCCATCCGAAGCATCTGCGTGCGTTGCCGATCGAGCCAGTAGAGGGCGCGTTCGCGGCACTTCGCGCGCAGCTCCAGCGGATCGACCTGGTGGAAATCGAGCCCCAGGTGGACGAGCGTCTCGCGCTCAATCGGCAGCCCGTGCATGTCCCAACCGGGGAGAAAGTCTGCCCACCGTCCGTCGAGCAAGTTGATCTTGACGAACGCGTCTTTCAAGACTCGGTTAAGAAAATGCCCCATGTGGAGGTCGCCGTTTGCGTACGGCGGCCCATCGTGCAGGATGAACGGCGGGTTTCCCGTGTTGCGCGCGAGCCGGCGGCGGTAGACGTCGTGCTCCGCCCACCAGCGGACGCGGTCGGGCTCCCGTTTGGGCAACTCGGCCCGCATCGGGAAGTCGGTTCGGGGCAAGTTGAGGGTGCGGCGGTAGTCGTCGCGCGCAGCTTGGGGCTTGGACATGGAAGGCCCGACCTTCGCGCCGGTTCCGGACGGCCCATGCAGCCGCGGTCCGATCGGAAATGTGACCTGGCGCATGCCCGCGAAGGAGCAACCGTCCCTTGGACGGTACGCTCTCTCTTTCATACCCGCATGTCGTTGGGTGAGGAACTCCCGACTCGTGGCGAACCCGAAGTTCCAATCGAATGGCGTCGATACGGTTATCGACGACATCGTCCAGCATCAGGAACAGCCCGAAGATGCACGCGAAAAGCTGTGGCAAGTCGCGTGGCAGCGCGGGTATCAAGATGTTTTCGCCGCGACGCCTGTCCCTGACAGCAAAATCGACGGCCACGTGCTCTACTCGCGCGAGTTTCCGTCGGGCCGCGGGCTGGTTGCCGTCGACACCGGCGAACAGGCGGTCGCGTTCTTCGACTGGATCGACGTCCCGCCGCCCGGCTCGCGCGTCCGCGTGACGCCGAACTTCGGCCAGCGCAGCAATTGGGTGCTCAAGGCGTCGGCGATCATCGGCTGCGGGCTGAGCATTCGCTTCGACGAGGCCGCGCCGACGATGCGCGCCGCTCCGAGTTGGCTCGACCGCGTGCGCGTGTGCCTGCAGGCCGTGCGTGAGAGCGAACAAGCCGTTCGCAACCGGATCCAGCAAGAACGCAACGCGCTGAAGTTCGTCAACGAGCCGCCGTCGTTCCGCTCCGAGATGGAAGAGGCCGACAAGGCGCTGCGCGAGCGCGTACTGCAGAGCGGCTACACCGAAGACGAGAAGAAGCAAGTCGCCAAGATCAAGACGCAGGAAGCGATGCAGGCCTTCGTCGCGGCGCGCAACAAACGGCTGGTCGACCTGTACCGCGTCGAGGTCGTGAAGTTCCGCGAAAAGATCCCGGAGCTGCGCGCCGAGTGGGACAAGCGCTACGAAGAGTACGTCGCCTTCCGGCAGGCGATCAACCATTTCAACGAGGTCGACGAGCGCAGCCGCGCGATCACCGAAACCTCGATCCGGTCGAGCGCGCTGCTCGATCCGATCGAAGCGGCCTGCCTCAACGTACGCCCCGACGCGCTCGAAGAAGTCGAGGCCAACGCGCGCGCCCGCTTCGGCGAGCTGGTCGCGACGATCGACTTGCTCTACGAGCTGGTCCCCAAGCGCTTACAGAAAGTCGCGTCGGCGAGCTAGGATTCGCCTTCGGCGAATCCGTTGCGTTCGGCCTTCGGCCGAGCCGCCCTCAGTCTTTCGATTGAATCATGTCGTCGAGCACGTCGAAGTTGCGCTCGGCGAGCCGCTCGATCTCCGGGACGACGGTGCGCAGGTGCGCGGCCGCCGCTTTGCGCTCGGCCCAGGCCTCGTCGAGCCGGGCCAGGACCTCGGCCGGCGACGTGTTGCGCGCCCCCGGGACGAACAGCGGCGGGAGCGGATAGCGCAGCTCCTCGAGCAACGCGCTGACCTTCGGATCGTACGGCAGCGCGGTGAACGGGACGCCCAGCTTGGCCGCAAAGATCAGCGCGTGCAAGCGCATCCCGATCACCAGCGTCGCGCGTTCGATCACCTGCTGCGCGTGGTGGAACGGATACTCGGGGAGCAGCACCGGGGTGCTGCGCGCACGGCGGATCACCGTCGTTGCCGCATCGGCGTCGGGCGGCCCGCCCAGCGGAAGAAACGCGACCTGCGCGCCGTGGGTCTCGGCCAGCCGGTCGACGACCGCGGCCAGCAACGTCGCGGTCGCGTCGTGCCCTTGCCAGCGCCGGACCGAGACCACGACCAGCGGCCCGGGTCCGTCGAGCCCTTCGGCACGCAGGTCGAGCGGCGCACTCGTTTTTGGCAGCAGAAAGACCGGATCGGCGGTGCGCTCGACGCGCACGTTCGGCATCAGCGATGCGAGCAGCGCGCGTGACGGCTCGTCGCGGACCGTCGCCGCCGCGATCCCGCCGCAGCAGACGCGCACGATCGCCCGGCCGATTCCGCTCAGCGGCCCGATCGACTGGGCGAAGATCATCGTGCGCTTCTTGGCCGCGGTAGCGGCGCGGACGATCCCGGCATAGTACACCAAACTCTGCATGCTGGTCACGTCTTGCAGCAAGCCGCCGCCGCCCGAAAGCACGACGTCGGCGCGCCGGATCGCCTCGCGCACCGCGCGCAGATCACCGCGCGGCGTCGCCTGTACCCCGAGACGCGTCGCCGTTCCGGCCGGATCGTGGCTGAGCACGTCGACGGACGCGCCCGGATACCGGGCGCCGAGCCGCTCGACGATCGCGGCAAGAAGCGCCTCGTCACCGAGGTTTCCGAACCCATAGTACCCCGAGAGCAGGAAGCGCGGCGCCGTCACCGCCGGAAGACACGATAGACGGCGATCAGGATCGCCCCGCCGATGGCCCCCAGGACCGCTCCGTTGAAGATCCGGAACGCGCTGATCGCGAGGGCGGTGTGCAGGTGCGAAAACGTGTCGATCAGATCGGCGCACCCGAGGCCGATCGCGAGGACGAACAGCCAGCCCCAGCGGCGCCGATCGATCGGGATGAGCGCCGGCAGCAGCATCAGGGCCGGGAAGCCGATCATGTCCTTGAAGCGCGGGCGCACCTGCAAGAGCGCGGTGAGCTGCGAGCGGAGCGTGAGCTCGAAGCTCGACGGCGAGACGTCGGTCGTGTTGCCGCTCCGTTGGATGACGAGGTACGCGCCGGCGAGGAGCACCGCGCCGACGATCAGCTGCGCCCAGCGCACCGGGGCGTCGGCCGCCGACGACGGATCGATCTTCGCGCCGAAATGCGGGCTGAAGAAGTAGAGCCCGAGCCCGAACAGCGCCGGCAGCACCAGCAGCTCCTTGACGCCGATGAAGCGGTCGATCTCCGTCATCGTCGTCGGCGTACTCAGGACCCCGACGACGACCAGCGCGCCGCCCAAGGTCACCACCGTCGCTACGACTAGCGCGCACAGCCCGCGCAGATACGGGTTGGCGAGCGCGGGATAGCGGCCGTCGAACGGCAGGTCGCCGCGGAACCCCCAGGCGATCGCGAGCAGCGCCGCGGTCGGGAAGCCCACCCCGGCGACGAATCCGACGGCTTGGCGCGCGATGATGTCGTGGTGCACGGCGAAGGCGACCCCGACGACGAGGAGGTCGACGAGCACCAGCGTCACGAGCCAGGCCCAACCCGCGATCCCGATCGCGCTCAGGATCAACAGCACGATCGCCGGGGCGGCCAGAGAGACGATCGCGATCTCCCACGGCGCGAAGTTCATGCGCGTGATCCCGACGGGGCGTCCGATACGCAGCCCGCTGGCGCGGATCCCGTCGGCGATCTCCGCGACGATCGCGACGTTCGCGTCCTCAACCGACCGGCCTTTCCAGGGATGCGTGAACGGCCGCAGATAGATGACGCGGACGTTACGCTCGCGCACGCCGAGCAAGAAGCGCGCGATGATCTCTTCGGCGTGCAGCTTGTCCTGTTCGACCTTGCCGATCGCCTGAACGCGGACGACCCGGGCCGCCATGCGGCGTGCCAACTGGTCGTTGCCGGCTTGCAGCGTCTTCGGGTCGTAGACCTCGATCGTCCCGAACGCGAGCTGGTGCGCGCGCAGCGCCGCGGTGGTCGCGGCGAGCTGATCGGGATACCCCAGCACCTCGTTGCGCAAGCCGAAGAAGATCGCCGTCGTCGCATCGCGGCCGTCGACGGCCGAATCGACCAGCGCCGCGATCCGGTGCGCGTCGAACGTCTGATCGTTCTGCAAGCGCGGGACGATCCACAAACCGACGCGCTGGGCGAGCGCGACGCGGTCGTCCGGCAAGCCCAGGGCAGCGGCGCCGAAGTAGTCGCTCTGCGTTCGGACTTCCCAGAGTGCAGGCAGCGTCGCGCGCAGCTGCCGCACCGTATCCGGCGGGAATTTGAGCGGCAGCTGGGTCGCAAAGCGGCGCGCGGTGCCCGCATCATAGGCGAGGACGTACATGTCGTCGTCGTGCAGTGCGCCGCTGCGCACCAGCTGCGCCAAAAGCGGGTCGCGCAGCGGGGCGAGGATGCTCTGGTCGCGCAGCGCCCCGCCCGTGTAGGCGGCCGCGTGGCCCGAGCCCGGGAGCGCCGACCCCAACTCTTCGCTGATCCCGAGCGAGGTGAGCCCGGCCGCCTTCAGGCGCCTCAGGAATTGTTCCTGATCGATTCCGAACGAGCGGGCGAAGGTCGCGAAGTCGCCGTCGTCCATCGCGATCTCAACGGTCGCGGCGACGCGCTCCTGGCGTTCGCGCCGCTCCGCCACGTGCAGCGAGGCCAGCAGTGCCAGCGCCAACAGCAAATACAGGATCCGACGATAGGTCACCAGGATTCGCCTTCGGCGAATCCGTGGCGTTCGGCCTGCGGCCGATCCGCATCGGGACGATCCGCATCGCAAAAATACAACAAGGCCCGCGGAGCGAGCCTTGTTGCCGTCGCGTAGTAGGTTGCCCTACTACCGGGTGTGGGCGACGATCCGTACGGTTGCGCGCGCCCACCTCGCGCTGAAGCTTGCGACGAGTATGAGACGACACCGCCGCCCGTTCCTCCGCGCCGATGTTAAGTTGTGGTTAGCCTCATCCACAGGCTGATTCGCCAAGTGAACGCGTTCAGGTGTGCCAGTGGGGCTCGCGACGCTCGATGAACGCGCGCATGCCCTCCTGCGCGTCGGCGGCGAGCGCATTCATGCTCATGATCTCTTTGGCGTACGCGTAGGCCGCGGATTGATCGAGCTCGAGCTGCGCGTAGAACGCCGCCTTCCCCAGCCCGACGACATAGCTCGCGGCCCCCGCGATCTTCGCGGCAAGCGCGCGTACGGTCGCCGCAAGCTCGTCCGGCGCGACGACGCGATTGACGAGACCCCAATCGGCAGCTGTCCGTGCGTCGATGAACTCGCCGGTGAGCAGCATCTCGAGCGACCGCTTCCGGCCGATCGCGCGCGACAGCGCGACCATCGGCGTCGAGCAGAACAGGCCGATCTTCACGCCCGGCGTCGCGAACCGCGCGGTGCTCGCCGCGACCGCCAGATCGCAGCTCGCCACCAATTGGCAGCCGGCGGCCGTCGCGATGCCCGCGACTTCGGCGATTACCGGCTGCGGGATCCGTTGGATCCCCGTCATCAGCTCGACGCAGGTGTCGAAGATTTCGCGATAGGCCTCGACCCTGCGGTCGAGCATCTCGCGCAGATCGTGCCCCGCGCTGAACGCCGGACCTTCACCGCGCAGGATGACCGCGTGCACGCTGCGGTCGGTGCCGATCGCGCCGAACGCCGCAATCAGCTCGCGCATCACCTCGAGCGAGAGCGCATTGCGTTTCTCGGCGCGCGTCAGCGTGACGGTCGCAATCCCCGCGTCCGTCGCAATGGTCAGAAAGCGGTAGGTTCCCTCGGCGATCATGTGTACATTCCCGCGAGCGCACCCGTGCGCTGCGCCTCCTCCCGATGAAAAAGCCAGAACTTCTCTACGGCGTTGCCCCAATTCTCCACGGAGAGCGTCGCCAACTCGCCGCCGGCGAGAAAGCGCACGCCGCCGGCGCGGGTCGCTCCGGCCTGCTTGCGCGCGTTGTCCTCGAGACAGATCATCCGGACCACCGCTTCCTCGACGCTGCGGCCGACGGTGACCGCGCCGTGCTGGCGCAGGATCGCCGCCGGCGCTGCGCCGAGCGCGTTCGCCAACGCCTCGCCGCGGGCAGCCGAGTTGACGAGAACCGGCGAGTCAAAGACCGGCGCGCCACCGGCCGGGAGAAACGTTCCGACCGAGGTCGAGGGACGCTCGACCGTCCCGGTTGCCGAGAGCGTGAGAACGGCAGTGGGGTGCGCGTGGACGACGGCGCGCACGTCGTCGCGCCGGCGGTAGATCTCGAGGTGAATGTGGACCTCGCTCGGCGGCTCGGCGCCGTCGCCGAGCCGCGCTCCGCTGCGCAGGTCGACGGGTACGACGTTAGCGAGGGTTAGCGTCGCGCGGCCGGCGTGCCGGTCGTTGATCCACAGCACGTTCGGATCACCGTCGTCGCGCATGCTGACGTGGCCGTCGACACCCATGATCCCGGCGGCGTGGCAGATGCGGACCGCGCGCGCGACCGTCTCCCGGCAGGCTCCATTCACAGGAGCAGCTCCTTGGCGTCGAACGACGAGGGGATCGCTTTGTACCGAGCGCTGGCATCGATCACCGGCTGGAGCAGCGCGACGTCGAGCGTGGTGCCCTGCACGACGCGGGTCATCGAGCGAATGACCGACGGCTCGATCCTCGTGAACGACGCCAGCAAATCGACCGTGTCGGCAGGATGCGCGTTGGTGAACGCCGCGGCCTCGCGCATCGCGCGCGCGAACCCCTCGACCGCCGGGCGATGCGCCCTCACGAAGTCGGCGGTGGTGAACCAGGCGGTGTACATGAAGCGCGGTGCGACCGCGTCGAACGGCTTGCCGAGGACGCGCAGCTTGCCCGTCCGGAGCGCGGCGGCGAGCTCGGGCTCGTTGATCGCGCCGGCATCGATCCGCCCCGCCTCGATCGCGGCGGCGATCTCGCTCACCGGAAGCTCGACCATCTTGACCGTCGTCGAGTCACCGCCGTTACGATCCATCCACAGACGATCGGCGAGCGTGAAGATGTCGGTGAGCCCGAAGACGGCAATGGTCTTCCCGTTGAGGTCGGCCGCCGTCTTGAGCGGCGAATCGGTGCGCACGAGCATCTGCGCGATCGGCGCCCGTGTGTCGTAGACGCCGCCGGCAGCGACCATGACGAAGGGAATGTTCTTGGTGTGCGCGATGATGATCGGCTCGGTGCTGGCCTTGCCGATCTGGTACGCCCCGCCGGCGACGCCGCTCGCGATCGCCGGCCCGCTGCGCTGCGCTTGGATCCGCACGTCGAGGCCATACTTCCGGAAGAGCCCGGCGTGGTCGGCGTAGAGTGCCGGCGTAACCGAATCCTCGGGAACGCCGGCGATGTCGATCGTCAACAGTCCTTGCGCGCGCGCGGCGAACGGCCGGGCGAGGACGGCACCTGCGGCGATTAGTGCAACCCGGCGCGAGGGTTGGAGCATGTCGTGCCTCTCGTTGAACATGGGCGATGACGGGCTCGAACCGCCGACCTTGACCGTGTAAAGGTCCTGCTCTCCCAACTGAGCTAATCGCCCGGGAGCGGAAGTTTCGCGAGGGGGCGGCACGCCTCCCGGGAACTCGCCTCCGATGCAGCGCCGCGAGTTTGCGTTGGACGACGCCGTTCCGATCTGGCGCACGATGCTCGTGTTCCTCGTGCCCTTGATGCTCTCGAACATCTTGCAAGCGGCGCAAGGGACGTTTCTCTCCGTCTACCTCGGACGGATGATCGGCGTGGGGGCGCTGGCCGCCGCCTCGGCGGTCTTTCCGATGCTCTTCTTCCTCATCTCGTTCTTCATCGGGATCGCCAGCGGTTCGACCGTGCTGATCGGGCAAGCGTACGGCGCCCGCGACGCCGAACGTGTCGCGCGCACCGCCGGAACAACGCTCGCATTCGCGCTGCTGCTGGGCGTCGTCATCGGGCTCGTCGGACTGACGTTCGAACGCGAGATCCTGACGGCCACCGCGACGCCGTCGGACGTCTTCGCAGGCGCGGTCGCGTACGCGCGCATCATGTTCGTCAGCATGCCGATCCTGTTCGTCTACCTCTCGTACACGACGTTCTTGCGCGGGGTCGGCGACTCGAACACTCCATTCGTCGTGTTGATCGGGTCGACCGCGGTCAGCGCGACCCTGGCCCCGGCGCTGATCGCGTGGACTGGCCTCGGGATCGCCTCGGCGCCGATCGCTAGCGCGACTGGGATGCTGCTCGCCTCGCTGGCCCTCGGGATCTTGCTCGAGCGGCGCGCGAACCCACTCGCGCCCCGCGCGGTCTTCCGGCACTGCCGGATCGACGGCGCGATCCTCGGCAAGCTGGTCCGCATCGGGATTCCGACGGGCGTGCAGCTCGTGATGGTCTCGCTCTCCGAGATCGCGCTGCTGACATTCGTCAATCGCTTCGGCTCGCAAGCCACGGCCGCGTACGGTGCGGTCAACCAGATCGTGAGCTACGTTCAGTTCCCGGCCGTCAGCATCGGGATCACCGCTTCGATCTTCGGCGCGCAGTCGATCGGGGCACAGCGTTTCGACCGCCTGCGCTCGATCGCGCGCGCCGCGGTATCCCTCAACTACCTGATCGGCGGCGCGCTGATCACCCTCGGATACCTGTTCGCGCGTCAACTGTTGGGGCTGTTCGTCACGGATCGGTCGGTCGTCGACATCGCCTACTCGCTGCTCGCGATCACGCTTTGGAGCTACGTGATCTTCGGGAACAACAGCGTGCTCTCGGGGCTCATGCGCTCGAGCGGCGCGGTCCTATGGCCGACCGCAATCGGGATCGCCGCGATCTGGGGCGTCGAGGTCCCCACCGCGTGGGTGCTTTCAGCGGGCCCGCTCGGGCTGCGCGGGATCTGGGTCGCGTACCCGGTCGCGTACACGTGCTCGCTGGCTGCGATGACGACCTACTACTACGCCGTCTGGCGGCGGCGGCGCCTGGCGGCGCTTTAACGCTCCGACAAACAAATAAAGGCAGGCGGTTGCCCCAGGGCATAGAGAGCGACCGTGAGGTTGCCGGTCGCCGTTCGTGCTCGGGACCGTCGCGGCGTTGGAACGCTGCCGTTCGGCCGCGCGCAGACGGCCCGCCTGAAGAGCGCGCTGCTCGTGCTCGGGCTCGTCGCCGGAGCGTTCCTGGTCTACACCGCGAACGGCGAGACGTTGACGTCGTTCGACAGCGCGCCGACATCGCTGCTGGCATTCAACCTGCTCGAGCGGCACCGCCTGGACCTGGACGCGTTTCGCGACGGCAGCATCGCCGTGGCGGGCGGCGGCTACGCGTTCACCACGGGGGCCGACGGCCACCTGACCTCGGTCTTCCCGATCGGAACGGCGCTCGTGGCGCTCCCGATCTACACCGTCTTCGCGCTGGCGCGGCACGACGACGCGCACGCGCCCCCGATCACCGCGCCCGCGTTCGAGCCGCTGCGCCGGCACTACGAGAAGCTCGCCGCCGCGCTGCTCGCCGCGCTTTCGGTGCTGCTCTTCTCTCTTTGCGCGCGCGCCCTAGCGGCGCCCGTCCCCGCCGGGATCGCGACCGCGGTCTACGCGTTCGCAACTCCGCTCTGGTCGATCGCCTCGCAAGCACTCTGGCAGCACGGGCCGGTCAATCTTCTCACGCTGGCGATGATCGGCGCGTTCATTCGGGCGACCCGCGCGCGCGACGCGCGCGCAGCGGCACCCTGGATCGCCGCCGCCGGACTGTGCGCCGGGCTCTTGCCGGTGGTTCGGCCGACGGCCGCGCTCTTCAGCCTCGCCGGGCTGCTCTTTGCCGGCTACGCGTTCCGGCGCCGCGCGGCGCTGTTCGTGCCGGCGCTCGCGCTCGGCGCGAGTCCGGGGGTCGCGTGGAACCTATACTTCTTCCATTCGCTCGCCGGCGGCTACGCCGGCGACGCACACGCCTACACGGCGTCGCTCCCGGCCGCGCTTGCCGCGCTGGCCGCGCTCGTGCTGAGCCCCAGCCGCGGGATCTTCGTGTTCGCACCCGTGCTCGCGTTCGCGCTCGCCGGTGCGGTACGCGCGGCGCGCGAACGCGATCCGGTGGCGCGCTTGGCGTGCCTGCTCGGACTGGCCTGCGTCGCGCTGCTCGTACAATACGCGTTCTACACATTCTGGTGGTCGGGATTCGCGTACGGTCCGCGTTTTCTCACCGACATCGCCGCGCCGGCCGCGCTGTTGCTGATCTATGCGATTCCGACCGCTCCTCGTCGCGCGGCGGCGTTCGCGGCGGCCTTCGCGTTCTCGGTCGGCGTACAGTTCGCCGGCGCCTACGGCGGCGCGGCCGGGAGCGACTGGAGCAGCGTGCCGGTCAGCATCGATCAGCAACCCGAACGCGTGTGGCACCTGGCCGACAACCAGATCGAACGCAACGCACGCGCCGCGTACCTGCGGCTGTTCGCCTGGAACGCGGCGCGCTCGCCCGCCTACGATCGCGGCCTTGCCGCGCAGGTGACGGCGCTGGCGCTCGATGCTCCGCGCATCGAGCGCGGCAGCGCGGTGGTCGCGACGGCCGAGGTGCGCAACGACGGCCGCTCGGCAATCTACGGCTACGACAGCGGCATCTTTCTCGGCCAATTGCGCGTGCGCGTGCGCGTCCTCGACGCGCGCCGCCGCACCGCGGCCGAAAGCGTGCTGTTCGTGCGCGGCTCGCCGCGAACGGGAGAGCGCGTCCAGGCCGTCGGAACGATTGCGATGCCGCTCGCACCAGGGGCCTATACGATCGAATGCGATCCGGTTACCGTCGGCGGCGGCGCGGTCGCGCACTCGTCGGCGTTGCGCGTGCGCGTAACCGTCGTATAATGGGGATACAGATAATGGGTACAGAGGGCGCATGCACTTGAGATCTCTCGTCATCACCGCTGCCGCCGTTGCGGTATCCCTTGCGCTGTGCGCCGTACCGGCGCACGCGCAAGCGGTCTCCGTTGAAGGCGGCTTCTTCACCGGCAGCACCGGCGGTTCGGGCGGCGGCGCGCTCTCGTTCCGATTGTTCGGCATTCCGGCGACGCCGATCCACACGGAGCTCACCGGCATCGCCTCGGGCACAAACGGCGCCGCCGGCACGTTCGACGTGCGCGCCGGCGGTGCGACGCAGATCGGTGCCGGGATCGGCGTCGGCTCGCTGGGTGCGCCATCGACGACGACCGTGATGTACGACGCGCTCCTTTCGCAGTCGATCGTGCCGCACGTAGCGCTCACCGCGCGGCTCTACTTCGGCCCGCTACGCCCCTCGACGCTGTTCGCAGGGCTTCGACTCTCGCTCTAAATCGTTTACAATCAGGTCCAGTCGGGCGAGTCGAGGTCGATCGCCGGCCACTCGCGCCCTTCCATCAGCACCGCCCAGCGCGTGTAGAGTCCGCGCAGCCGGACGCCGAGCTTGCGGCCGATCTCCGCGCCGGGCCGATCGCTCATCCCGGCTTGGATGTTTTGCGGATAGCGGCGCGCGACCCAGCCGGCGGCGGTTTCGGTACACTGCTGCCAGTTGTTGATATCGTCTTGTTCGAAGTTGCCGGCCGGACCGAAGGTCTGCGTGAGGTGCAGGCGAAGCGCGTCCTTCACGGCGGCCGGCGCGTCTCTGTCGACGATGCAGTAGGACCACATCTCGGTCGCGCGCGGACCGCGCGGATGCCACACGCGAATCATGTGGCGTCCGGAATTCAGCGAGAGATTCGGAAACACGGACTCGACGATGCTCTCGCGGTACGCCTCGCGGCCCAGCCGCTCGATGGCTTCGGGGAAGTGCTCGCGCGCGTAGTCGCGCAGGATCCCCTCCGGCGTGCGCGCCAGCGCGTCCTCGATGCGCCCCCGTTCGTCGGCGCTCAGATCGAAGGCGACTTCGCGCGCATGGGTGTTCTTGTTGTATTGGTCGACGACGCTTCGGCCGTAGTCGATCGCGTCGACCGGAACCTTGCGCACCGACGCGTGGGTGATGAGGTGATGGCCGTCGTCACCGCCGAAGTTGTCGACCGGGTACTTCCAGTTCGTTCGCATCACCCACTTGTGAACGCCGCCGATCAGCTCGGTACCGCCGGCGCGCCGGTCGAGCATGAAGTCGAGCAGCGGCCGCTGCGGCCCGAGATACGCCTCGAGCGGCGGCGCGGCGGGATCGAACGTCCCGAAGATCAGGCCTTTGTAGACGGCGAGCTGCGCGACTTCGACCAAGCCCCAAGCACGCAGGTCCAGCTCGCCCCCATAGACTTCGGCCAAGCCCGGAACTGCGGTCAAGGTGCCGTCCGACGCGAACGTCCAGCCGTGATACGTGCACATGAAGCTGGCGGCGTTGCCGGCGTCGGCACGGCACAGCCGGTTGCCACGATGCCGACACATGTTGAGGAAAGCGTGCAGCGTCCCGCCGCCGTCACGCCAAACGATCACCGGATCCTCGCCCATGTACGACGTCACGAAGTCGTTGGGATGCGGAAGCTGGCTCTCATGGGCGACGAACAGCCAGCACCGCGCGAAGATCCGCTCGAGCTCGCGCTCGTAGACGTCGGCCGCGCTGAAGATGCTGCGATCGAGCAGTCCGGCCTTCACGTCGGCGACGTTCATCATCGATCCCTCAAAAGAATATGCTCAGCGGCTTGCCGTCGTGCACGACGTCCTCCAGCCGGAGCGTCCGCCGTGCGATCTTCAGTCCGCCGCTGACGCGGCGCAGCACGTCGTCGCGCATCCCGACGAAGAGATCCTTGTCGGTTTCGAGCTGCGCGCGATAGACGAGGAAGTGCGAACGCACCCGCAGCTGGTCCGACGCGTCATCGGGCTCGACCTCGACGTTGGTGATGAGGTGGCGCGTCCGCGACGGCGGATCTTCGCCCCACGCCATCCCGGTGCGCAGCCGCCGCACGCGCGTCGTCAACGTCGCTTTGGTGTCCTCGAAGAGCGCGAGCTCGCCGGGCTTCGTCGTGCTGTCCTCGACCGCGCCGCTGCGCCACGGATTGGTGCGTCCCGGCATCCAGTAGACGGCATCCTCGGTGAACAGATCGAGCCACTCCTCGAAGTGGCGGTCGTCGATCAGCCGAGCCTCGCGCACCAGGAACTGCTGCACCTCGAACCAGAGCTCGAGCGCGCTCATCTAGCGGCTCCGCCGAAGCCGCTCGCCGCGGACCAATCGCCGCGTTGCGGATCCCAGCGCACGATGACGAGATTCTGCTGCGCGAGCCCGCGCTGGCTGCCGTCGCGGAAGTCATAGGTGCCCGAGATCCCTTCGAAGCCGTGCAGGTTCTCGATATACGCGCGCACCTGCTCGGCGGTCGCGGACGGTCCCAGCGCGCGCAGCGCGTCGATCGCGATCAGTGCGGGATCCCAGGCGAAGCTGTACGGAAAGTCCGGCCGGATCCCGGCCCCGGCGAACGCATCGTAGAACCGGCTCTGCGCGTCGCGCGCGCCGCGGCTGCGCGCGGTACGGGCCACGAACGGCAACGCCGGAAAGACGAGCTCCTTGGGCAAGAAGGCAGCGTACTGCTTCATCTGCACGAACGTGAGATCGCCGTTCGAGGCGGCGGTCGGGATGTCAAGACCGACGTCCGACGCGCCGCGCAGCAGCGTCGCGAACGGCGTCCCCGCCGCCCATAGGATCACCGCTTGCGGCTGTGCGGCTTTGATCAGCGACAGCTGCGCGGTGACGGTGAGATCGGTCGGCGCGAAGTGCTGGTGGCTGACGATCGTGACGTCCTTGTTCTCGGGGAGCGCGAGGGCCGCGGCCAGGCTCTGGTCGCCGTCGCGACCGCCTTGGTCGGTAGCGGTAATCACTCCGATGCGCCGCAGGCCGCGCTCGCGGAAGTAGCGCACCAGCGCCGCCCAGCAGTCGCGCACCGCGATGCTCGCCGAAAACAGGTAGCTGCCGCGCACCGGCGCGATGCTCGGCGAGAGGCAGTACTCGACCGGTCCGGCAGCCGCGACGAGCGGCGCCATCGCCAGGCACGAGACCGCGCTCGACGAGCCGAGCACGATCGCCGGGCGGCGCCCGAGGATGCCGTTCAGTAGCTGCACCGCGACCTGCGGATCGGTCTTGTCGTCGTGATAGACGAATCGCAGCGGCCGTCCGCGGATCCCACCGGCCGCGTTCTCCGCGGGCTCGAGCACCTGGAGCGTCTGCTGCTCGGCCCTCCCGACGAAGGTGAGGTTGCCCGTGAGCGAGAGGATGGCGTCGATCTCGACGGGCTGCGCCGCGTTCGGGGCCTGTGCGCATAGGCCGACGCTCGCGAGCGCCGCCAGCAAGCCGCGTGCGATCCGGCGCGTCACCGCAGCATCCGCTGGCGCACGCGCGCCGGAAGGAGGGCGACGACGGCACCGGCGCGCGCCGGAAAGCCCAGCACCTCGTTGGTCGGCGGCCGCGCCACGGTCACGGCGCGGACGATCGCGCGACCGACCACCTCGACCGGCATCGCGGTGCGTTCTTCGCGCGCCGTGTTCGCGAACAGCTTCTCCAGCCGGTTGCGGTAGCGGTCGACCGCGGCGGGACCGAGCTCCGCTGCGAGACGCTCGCGCGTCGCGCGGCCCTTCGCCCAAATCGGCGTCCGCACCGAGCCCGGCTCGATCAGCGTGACCGCGATCCCGTCCGGCTCGAGCTCGACCCGCAGCGCGTCGGTCAGCGCGCGCAGCGCGAACTTCGACGCGCTATACGGACCGATGAACGGGATCGCGAGTCGTCCCGCGATCGAGCCGACGAACACGAGCCTTCCGCGTGCGGTGCGGAGCTGCGGCAAGAATGCTTGAGTCACGGCCAACGCGCCGAACACGTTGACCTCGAACACCCGCCGCACCTGGTCGACCGGCAGCGCTTCGAGCGGTCCCCCGACGGCGATCCCGGCGTTGTTGACGAGCGCCGCCAGCGGCAGGCCGCCGGCCTGCACCGTCGCCGCCGCCGCCGCGATCTGCTCGGGCGCGGTGACGTCGATGCGCAACGGACGAACGCGAGCGCCGAGCGCCGCCGCGGCGGCGGCCGCCGCATCGTCGCGCACGCCCGCGTAGACCGTGAAGCCGGCCGCGGCGAGCTGGCGCGCCGCATCGGCACCGATCCCGCTCGACGCGCCGGTGACGACGACTGCGCGCTCGCCGCTCACACGCGTTTCGCGCGCGCGTCGCGGTTGAGGCGCGCTTGGATGCGCGCGTCGGAGAACACCGCGTCGCTCAGCGACGGCAGCAGCTTGAAGAGCGCGACCGCGGCGTTGTAGCGCCGGGGCACGATCACGACGCGGCGCGGCCGCTCGATCGCAGCGACGATCGCATCGGCGACGCGCTCCGGCCCGGGAAGGTTGGGCATCCCGGCGTTCATCGGGCTGCGCACGAAGCCGGGCTCGATCAGGGTCACACGGATACCGAGGCTGCGCACCTCCCGCCGCACCGAGTCCGTCAAGCCGCGCAAACCGAACTTCGTCCCGGAGTACACTCCCATCACGCCGGCCTCGCCGGCAATCGAGCCGACGTTGATGATCACACCCGAACCCTGCGCCTTCATGACCGGGAGCACCGCGTGCATGAGGCGCGCGGCGCCCAGCAGGTTCACCGCGATCACGCGCTCGAGGTCGCGGTCGGTATCGTCGCAGAGCGACGGGTTCGAACTGGTCCCGGCGAGGTTCACCAGCACGTCGACGCGGCCGTAAGCGGCGACCGCCGCCGCGACCAGCGCGTCAATCTCGCGCCGTACGGTGACGTCGGTCGGGACGCAGCATGCCCGCTCGCCGTACGGCCGCAGCCGAATCTGCATCTCTTCGAGGAGCTCGTCCGCCGGCGCGGCGACGACGACCCCCAGCCCGCGCGCGAGCATCGCGTCGACCGTCGCCGAGCCGATGGCACCCGAGCCGCCGACGACGACGGCGACGCGGCCCGTCAGCGCGCTCAGCGCGCGATCAGACCGCTGCCGCTCGAGCGAAAGACCTGAACCAAGTCCTCGCCGACCGGGGACTTGATCGCGAAGTTTCGCCGCAGCATCGACTCGAAGCCGTCGGAGTTCATGTCCTTGCCGACCTCGGTCGGCAGCTCGATGCAGATGTTCTGCGCCGGGTCGCGGATCACGCCCAACGGATCTTCGCCGGCTTCGATCTTCGCCAGCTCGCGCTTGAGCATGTTGCGGAACATGATCACGCCCTGGTCGGTCGTGCCCAGACGTTCGAGGTGGCGCAGCGCGATCGGGCCCTGCGTTTCCCACGCCATGACGTCTTGCGCGTAGATCATGTCCAGCAGATACTCGCCGTCCTCGCTCTTTTGCGGCAGCGGGAAGGACGGGACGTGCGCGAGCAGCCGCTCCGGCACGACGGCGTCGGCCGGCGGGACGTAGCCGGCATACCAGTAGTGCTCGGTCGTCGTGTCGTCGATCGGGACGCGGATCTGGAACTGATAGCTCTTCCACAAGCCGCCGCCGCTCCCGACGGCCAGCGTGTGCGGGAACACGACGGGGTGCCCGGTCGTCCAGTCGGAGGAGTCCTCGGACTGCCCTTCCATCAACCGGCGCTTGATGATCCCGTAAGCGAACTCGTCAAACGCGATCTTCTTATGATGGCGCGCGATCGCGACTTTGACCCCGTCGCGCTCGTGGCGAAACTCGTAGAGCGCACCGTGCAGCCATTCGGTGTGCACGGGGTCGAGCGAGTTCTCCATGCACTGCAGCCAGTTGCAGTTGATGCGCGTGATCCCGACGGTGCGGATCGCCTTCGGATCGACGTACCCGTCGAAATGCGGGATGAGCGGGGCGGGCTGCGGCCCGAGGTACGCCCACAAGAGGCCGCCCAGCTCTTCGACCGGATACCCCGAGGTCCAGACCTTGTCTTTGAAGTTGCTGCCTTCGGGTTCGTTAGGCTGTTCGAGGCAGCGCCCGGCGCCGTCGAACTTCCAGCCGTGATACGGGCAACGAATACCGTCTTCGGTCGGGATCCCGTAGGCGAGCGAGGCGCGCCGATGCGGGCAGAACTCGGCGATCAGCCCGAACTTGCCCGTGCGGTCCTTGAACAGGACGAGATCCTCGCCCAACAGCCGAACGCGCTTAGTCCAGCGGTCCGTCATTTCGTCGAGCACGGCGACCGGGAACCAGTAGCGCCGCAACAGGTTCCCCATGCGCGTGCCGGGTCCGATCCGGGTGAGCAGTTCGTTCTCTTGGGCGGTCAGCATGCGCGGTCTCCGGGCATTGAAGGTGAAAGTATCTTCGTACGAGCCTACCAGGCAGTCAAAAGAGGTTCCTCCTTGCACTCGCAACGCATCGATCCGGTTACCTTCCAAGTAATCCTCAGCCGCCTCTCCGGGATCGTCCAGGTGATGCAAGACAACATCTTCCGCACCGGTTACTCGACGATCGTCCGCGAGTCCAAGGATGCGAGCGCCCTGCTCGTCGACTGCAACGGCGACGTCGTCGGCGAGCACCTGATCCATGCGCTGCACATCGGCTGCATCCCCGACTTCGTGCGTTCGATCAACGATCGATTCGGCGACGAGATCGCTCCGGGTGACGCGTTCTTCACCAACCATCCCTACGTCGGCGGCGTTCCGCACACGCTCGACATCGCGGTCGTGACCCCGGTCTTTTACGGCGGCGAGCTGGTGGCGTTCGCGGGCTCGACCGCGCACAAGAGCGATCTGGGCGGCGTCCATCCGGGGACCGGCAACGGGCGCGCCGCCGACATCTATCAGGAGGGCGTGCAGTATCCGCCGATGCGGATCGCGCGCGCCGGCCGCATCCTCGCCGACGTCGAGGCGCTGGTCCGCGCGAACAGCCGCACCCCGGATCTCGTGCTTGGCGATATCCGCGGCCAGATCGGCGTCGGCCGTCTCGGCGAACGCCGCTTGGCGGAGACGATCGACCGATACGGGCTCGCCGCGGTGCTGGCCGCGTTCGCGAAGGTGCACGACGTCGCCGAGGCACGAATCCGCTCGGAGCTCGCGAAGTGGCCCGACGGCGTGCACGAGGGGACGGGCTGCGTCGACTTCGATGGGATCAACCTCGGCCGCACGATCACGCATCGCGTGCGGGTCGAGAAGCGCGGCGACCGCATCCTCTTCGATTTCAGCGCGACCGACGATCAGGCCGACGGCCCGATCAACATCCAGCCCGGTCTCACGCGCAGCGCGATTGCGTACGCGTTGATCGGGATGCTGGATCCGACGATCCCCAACAACGGCGGGATCCGGCGCGTCGCCGAGACGCGCTTTCGCGACGGTTCGGTGGTGAAGCCGACATTTCCGGCACCCAGCAATCAGTACATGGCGTCGTGCATCGCGGTGACCGAGGCGATTCTCGATGCGCTCAGCGGCTTCGTTCCGCGCCGCCGGCTCGCCGCAACCGGCGGCGTCGGCGCGAACTCGGTCGCCGGCAAGCGGACCGACGGGTCGGCGTTCGTGCAGTTCGAGCCCATCGCGTCGGCGTACGGCGCGAGCGCGCGCGGCGACGGCGCGTCGGGGTGCGACGTGTTGCTCTCGAACTGCAGCATCGGTGCGATCGAGATCCTCGAGAGCGAGTATCCGACGCGCGTCCGCCGCTTCGAGCTGATCCCCGACTCCGGTGGACCTGGACGCTATCGCGGCGGCTGCTCGCCGCGCCGCGTCTACGAGGTCCTCGTCGACGACGCGCAGTGGGCGCTGCGCGGCGGCCGCAACTTCGTCCCGGCGAACGGCGCCGACGGCGGCCGGCCGGGGCGGCTCGGCCGTGCGGTGCACAACCCCGGCACACCGCACGAGCGCGCGCTGCCAAGCCGGTTCAGCGGCGTCCCGTTGCGCGCCGGCGACGTCCTGCTCTTGGAAAAGGCCGGCGGCGGCGGGGTCGGCGACCCGCGCGCGCGAGCGTTCGAGCACGTCGTCGACGATGTGCTCGACGGCCACGTCAGCCGCCGCGCGGCGATCGAAGAGTACGGCACCGATCCGGCGCGTCTCGACTCCGCGCTGGCTTCATGGGACTCTCACGCGCAGCCAAGCACCGTCCCATCTTCGGATGCCACGCTCGCGACACGATGACTACCGCAGCCTTCACGACGACACTCGTCGAGCCCGTCGGCGACCTCACCCCCGAGATCGCAAAGCGCCTGACCGAGGCCGTCGGCACCTCTACCCGCCGCGGACGCAGCGTGGTGATCACGCTCCGCTCGATCGCCCGGCTTTCGTGGGGCGGGCTGTGCCAGCTCGCCGAGCAGCTCCGCAGCGCCGGGATCCCGCGCAGCGCGGTGTGCTTCAGCGACGTCGTCCCGAGCGTCCGCAGCCTGCTCGAGCAGGTCGGGCTCGGCGGCGGGATCGTCGACCGGTCGAGCATCGTGCCGATCGAACGCATTTGCATCGTGCCCTAATCTAAATTTAATCTGACTCCGGTTTAGCCTTGGTGAAAAGCCTTTTCGGACGGGTATTCGCTTGCTGGGATTCACCTGTGAAGCGAGGTGTGTCGCGTCACAGTTCTGTCCCCCGCACTGTTCCGAGGAGGTTGCCTTCTTGCGCTACGCTCGTTTGGTTGCTTTGTTTGCGCTCGCCGTCGGGCTGAGCGCTTGCTCGAGCGGCACGTCCAATCCGTACAATCCGGCCGGCAATCCCGCCACCGCAGGTAATCCGCCGAATACGTACTCCCTGAAATCGACCGTAACGGTTCCCAACGTCCCGCCGAAGACCGGAACCTGGAGCTTCGACATCAGCTTCGTCGACGCGACGGCCGGCTTCTATTACCTGTCCGACCGCACCAATTCGGGCGTCGACGTCATCAGTTTGCTCGGCTCCCACGCGTTCATCGGCGTCGCCGGCGGCGGCAGCTTCGTCGGCCTTGTCCCCGCGGGCAGCAACTTCTCCGGACCGAACGGCAACGCGCCGATCGGCAACGGCGAGGTGATGGCCGGTGACGGCAACAGCACGATCAAGGTCGTCAACGTCAACTCCCTCGGGCTGGTCATGTCGGTCAACGCCGTCAACCCGACCACCGGCGCGGCCCCCGCGGCGCTCGTGGGCAACCAGTGCGCGTCGGCGACGGCGACGGTGGGCGCCGCCAACGGCCGCAGCGACGAGCTCGCCGTCGACCCGACCGACAACGTAGCGCTGGTCATCAACGACGTCGCGTGCCCGGCATTCGGAACGTTCATCTCGACCATCGCGCCGTTCAACGTCCTCGGCTCGATCGCGTTCACCACGGCGACCGGCGGGGTGGAGCAGCCGACCTGGGATCCGACGCAGGGCAAGTTTCTCGTGGCCGTGCCGGCTACGATCGCCAATCCGGGCGGCGAAGTGGACGTCATCGATCCCAAGAGCTTCGCAATCGTCAAGGTCTTCCCCGAGCCCAACAATTGCCAGGGCAACGGCACCGCGCTCGGCGCGAGCGAGAACCTGTTCCTCGGGTGTTCGAACGCGCCGGGTCCGCTCGTGATCATGAACGCGACCAACGGCGCCACGATCGCGACCGTCGCGGGCTCGGGCGGCTGCGACCAAGTGTGGTACAACCCCACCGCGAACCGCTTCTACGGCGCCTGCTCGAACTACACGGGCGGCCCGAACGTCCCGGTCATCAACGCAACCACGAACGCGCTCGTCACGACTGTGCCGGGGAGTACCGGAGCTCACTCGATCGCGGTCGATCCGAACACCGACACGATATTCCTACCCCAACGCGCAGGCGGCTTCAACGGCGTGACGCTCTTCAACCACTGACGCTGCCGAAAAGGCGTATCCGAACGAGCCCGGCGAAAGCCGGGCTCGCTCTTTTCTCTATGCCCGAGAGGTGCCGCCGTGAGAACGCTCGTGATGCTGCTCGCCCTTGCACTGGTGCTGGGGCCGCTCGCCGGAAAGGCGGCGGAGGAGCCGTACCCGATCAATGTCGTCCTCTCGCTCACCGGCGGCGCGTCGTTCCTGGGCACGAAGGAAGCCGACTCGCTGCGCGCGCTGCAGACGCAGGTGAACGCGAACGGCGGCATCAACGGGCGCCCGATCGCGTTCGCGATCCACGACGATCAGACGAACCCGCAGCTCACGATCCAGCTCTTCACCCAGCTGCAGGCGCAGAAGGTCCCGCTGATCTTCGGACCGACGCTCACCGCGCTCTGCCAGGCCGTCATGCCGCTGGTGCAGGCGAACGGGCCGGTCGCGTTCTGCCTCTCGCCGGCGATCACGCCGCAGGCCGGCAGCTATCAGTTCATGGGCGTCCCGGCGATCTCCGACGTGCAGCCGGTCGTGTTCCGCTATCTGAAGTCGCGCGGGCTCACCAAGCTCGCGATGCTGACCTCCACCGACGCCAGCGGCTCCGACTTCGAGAAGCGCACCGAGGACGCGCTCGCGCTCCGCGAGTTCAAGGATCTCAAGCTGATCGCCAACGAGCACTTCGCGATCACCGATCTCACCGTCGCCGCCCAGATCACCCGCCTGAAGGCAGCGAATCCCGACATCCTGCTCACGTTCACCGTCGGCCCATCGTTCGGGACGGTGCTGCGCGGTATCCATGACGTCGGCTGGGAGATCCCGGTCTACGGCTCGGGCGGCAACTTCACGTACGCGCAGATGACGCAGTACGCCGCGTTCTTGCCCAAGGAGCTGTTTCTCAACGGCGCGCGCGGGATCGTCCCCGAACCGGCGACCGGCGGTCCGGTGCGGCGTGCCCAAGACGCGTACTTCGCCGCGATGAAGGCGGCCGGGATCCGCTCCGAGTTCTCGACCTCGATCCCGTGGGACCCGATGATGCTGATGATCGACGCGCTGCGGCACCTCGGCACCAACGCGACCGCCGAACAGCTGCGCGACTACATGGAAAAGCTCAAAGGCTGGAACGGGATCGAGGGCACCTACGATTTCAGCACGCACGACCAGCGCGGCCTCGGCCAAGCCGCGGTCGCGCTGTTCCGCTACGATCAGGGGAAAGGCGAGTTCGTGAAGGCGTACCCGCTGCGCTAGACCTCAGCGGTTACCGAACATGTCGCGCAGCACGTTGCTGGCGATGCCGCCGGCGATACCGGCCTGCGTCGCCTGCTGCGCCTCAGCTTTGCCGAGATACGGTGCGATCGCGTGCGCGAGATTCGGCAGCGTGAGCGATTGCAGCCAGACCTTCCCGGGGCCGGTGAGCCGCGCGACGAACAGCCCGTCGCCGCCGAAGAACATGTTGCGAATCCCGCGCAGGAACGTCACGTCGAAGCCGACCGACTCGGCGAACATCCCGACGTGGCCGGGATGGACCTGCAGCGTCTCGCCGGGCGCGAGGTCGTAGGTCACGATCTCGCCGCCGAGCTCGATCCACGCGGTGCAGCTGCCGCTCAAGCGCTGCAAGACGAAGCCGTCGCCGCCGAAGATGCCGGCGCCCAACGAGCGCTGAAAGCCCATCGCGAGCTCGACGCCGTGCGTCGCGCACAAGAAACCGTGACGGTGAATCATGTAGCCCTGACCGGGCTGCACGTCGATCTCGAGGATCCCGCCGGGAACTTTCGCCGCGAACGCGATCAATCCGGGACCGCCTTGCGACGAGTATTCGGTCATGAACAGGCCGCCGCCCGAGAGCGCCCGGCCGAGGATCCCGAACAATCCCTTCGCGCCGGCAGTCATCGGCGTCGTGTTGAGCACGACATTTTCGGTCATCCACGAGAACTCGCCGGGTTCGGCGACGACCATGTCGCCGGGCTCCAATCCGATCTCGAGAACAGGAAGCGTGCTACCGGTGATCTTGGACTTCATGCGCAGCTCCTCGTCGGTGGGACGGTGCGGCAGTGCGACCGGTGTTCTCCCCGATCGGGCGAAACCTTGCGATCATATCGGGGCGAGCGGGAGCTTGCTTGGATTCGATCAGTCCGCCGCGGAGCGGTACAGTCCGAGCGCTTCGATCATCGGGCGGTCGTCGTAACGGAACAGGTACGCCGTCGTCGACGCGTCGGCGCGGTGCCGGAGCGCGTGCCACGAAGGAACGGCGAACGTATCGCCCGGCTCCCAGCGCAGCTCGACGTCGCCGACGCGCGAGACGCCGGTCCCGGCGACGACGTGATAGACGGCGCTCACCGTCTCGCACACCGCTGGCGAAGCGGCGCCGGCGGCGATGCGTTCGGCGGCCGCCCCCATGATGTGACCGATCTCACCACCGCCGCGGCGATGGTAACGCGCGACCACATACGTGCCGCCGGCAGCGTCGAGCCGCGCCTGCATCTCGGCCCACGGATAGTGGAGATCGGAACGCTCGGCCGGCACCTGCGCTTCGTGGCGCGGTTGGTGGTAGAACTCGGTGAACATCGCCGGGAGTGCTTCAAAGACCGGCAGATCGAGGCCGTCTAGCCAGATCATCGGCGCATCCGAATCGTTGCCGTGATCGTGCAGATCCCACGACGGCGTCACGACCAGATCGCCGGTGCGCATCACGATCTTCTCGCCGGCGACCGCGGTGTACGCGTCGTGGCCCTCGACGATGAAGCGCAGGGCGGCGGCCGTGTGCCGGTGACATCGCGCGACCTCGCCCGGCTTGATGATCTGCAGACCGCCGTAGAGCGTATCGGTCGTGTACGGCGGCCGCAGCGCCGGGTTGGCCAGTACCCATACGCGGCGCTCGGCGCGCTCGAGCCCGACCAACTCGGCGGCCTCGTGCAGCAACGGCCGCATCGCCCGCATCGGCCAAAGATGCGGGACGGCGCGCGGTTTCGGAAAGCGCGGGTTGACGTCTTGAAAGATCGGCCACAGCGGCTTGACCGACTCCCGCTCGCCGGCAGCGAAGAGCTCCGCCAGGCGCGCGTCCGCGGCGTGCTCGCCCGGCCCGATGGTCGTGCTCATTCCGCCCTTTTCCGTCCCCGGGGGCGGCGCACCCGGCGGGGGGAAGGGATCGCCGGGCTCCGCGCCCGAGTGCCCCTCACACAAGCGATGAGCTTCTTCCGCAAGATCCTGATCGCGATCGACGACTCCGCACCGGCGCAGTATGCGGTGGACGTCGGTTTGGCCGTGGCCGAGCAGGACCACGCTGACGTCGTGTTCGCGGTAGCACTCGAACCGTCGTTCGTCGCCCGCGACTACGGGTTCATGGTCGTCGGCGAAGTCGCCGAGATGCTCTCCGACGAGCTCTCGCGCAGCGCGATCGCGCGCGCCGAGCGCGCCGGGATCGCGTCGACCGCCGAGGTGTTCTTCGACGACCCGCGGCGCGGCATCGTCGACCTCGCGCGCCGTGAGAACGTCGGGCTCGTGATGCTCGGCCGCCATCCCGATCCGCCGCTGATCCGGCTGTTGACGCGCAACATCGTCGAAGAAGTCTTGCGAACGACGACGATCCCGCTGTGCGCGGTGCGCCGGCCGCGCATCGGCAAGATCTACCACCGCGTGATGGTACCGGTCGTCGAGGACGACGAGCTGGCGAAGATCGCCACCGACTACGCGTGCTCGCTCGCGAAGGCGTTCGGCTCGACGCTCTTGTTCTGCACGATCGCCGGGACCGGCGGCGCGGCAACCGACATCCTCGCCGTCGCGCGGCGCGCCGCCGACGCCTGCGGCGTCGCGGCCGAGGGAATCGCCGTCGAACGCGCCGGGAAGCTTTCGGGAACGATCGTGCAGAGCGCTGCGGCGCAGCGGTGCGACGCGATCATCATGGCGACCCATGCCCGCGAAGGGATCCCGCACCTCACCGAGGGCAGCGTCACCGAAGCGGTAGTGCGCACCAGCGACGTCCCGGTCATCGCCGTGCGGCGTTGAAGCACATTCTCGTTTGAAGCACGTCTTTGACGTCGGCGAGATGCGGTTGCGCGCGCGCCGCCGGCTGCCGAAAATGGTGTTCGACTTCATCGACGGCGGCGCCGACGACGAGCGAACGTTGCGCGCGAACGAAGCGGCATTCGCGCGCTGCACGTTCGCGCCGCGCACCTGCGTCGACGTCCGCAGCGCACATACCGAGATCGAGCTGTTCGGCGACCGGCTTTCGATGCCGTTGCTGCTCGCGCCGACCGGGCTCCCGGGGCTCGCGCACCCGCAGGCCGAGCTGGCCGCGGCGCGCGCGGCGCGCGACGCCGGGATCATCTTCACGGCCAGCACGGTCGCGAGCTACTCGCTCGAACGCATCGCAAGCATCGTCCCCGGACCGCATTGGTTCCAGCTCTACGCGTGGAAGGACCGCGCGCTGACCGGTGCGCTGATCGACCGCGCACGCGCGGCAGGCTATCGCGCGATTCTGTTGACCGTCGACACCCCGGTCGTCGGCAATCGCGAGCGCGACCTGCGCAACGGGATGGCGTTGCCGCCGCGCATCACCTTCGCCAACGCGACCGATATGCTGCGCCGCGGACCGTGGATTTGGGGCCAGCTGCACGGCCCGGGCGTCGCACTCCCCAACATCGCCGGGCTCGACGCGAACCCGCGCGCGGGCGGGATCGGTCCCGCTGGCTATCTGCAGGATCTCTTCAACCCCGAGCTGGCCTGGAACGACCTGGCGTGGATCAAGGAGCGCTTCGGCGGTCCGGTCGGGGTGAAGGGGATCATGACCGCGGCCGACGCGCGCCGCGCGCGCACGGCCGGCGCCGACGCGATCGTCGTCTCCAACCACGGCGGCCGGCAACTCGACGGGCTCCCGGCCTCGCTCGACGTCCTTCCCGAGATCGTCGCGGCCGTCGCCGACGCGCCGCTGCCCGTCCTCATCGACAGCGGGATCCGGCGCGGCAGCGACATCGTGAAAGCGCTCGCGCTCGGCGCGACGGCGTGCCTGATCGGACGGCCGTGGCTGTGGGGGCTCGCCGCCGCCGGCGGCGCGGGCGTCGCGCGCGTCCTCGCGATTCTCCGCGCCGAGTTGGAACGGACGCTGGCGCTGGTCGGCGAAACCGACGTGAGTCGCTTGACGCCGGAGCTGGTTCGGAAGGAGTAGCGATTTGCGTTCGATCGTGCGCGCGCTCGCGTGGGCGGGGTGCGTCCTGGGCGCGGTGCTGGCTGAGGCGGCCGCACCCGGAACGGCGGCGCCGAGCCCGGCGCGGCTCGACATCGACGCCTGCCCCGGGCTCGCCGGACAGCCGCAGGCGCGCCGCGAGCTGATCACCGAGCTGCTGCGCATCCCGTCGCTGGCTCATCCGGCCGGAACGCCGGCGGTGCTCGATCAAACCGACTTCGTGCGGATTCGCCGGCGCGACGCCGACCCGCACAAGGTCGACGCGATCCTCATGCAAGCGATTCCGAACGGAGCGTCATCGATCACCGAGCTGGGCGCGCAGATCGTCGAGCAGGCAGCGCTGCACGGGAAGAACTTCGAGATCTGGGGGATCCAGCGCCGCGAGAAAAACCTCGAAGACCTCGTCGGCATGCAGCGCGCGTACGCGCGGCGCGATCCCGCGGTCGCGCTTCGCTATTACTACGGCACCAGCTATCTCGACGCCGACGGCAAGTTCAACGGCACCGTCGGCGGACCGGGTTCGTCGGTGCAGCTCCTCGGGCAAAACGACGTCCCGTTCCTCGCCAACTGGAGCGCGGAGGTGATGTTCGGCGACATCGAGAGCATGCTCGATCTTGTCCCGAAAGCGCAACGGCACACCCACATCTACGCCTACAGCGCCTCGCCCGGCGGCGGCTTTCTCTCGCAGCTCGCCGGCTTCAAGCTGCACGACGGCAACCGCGGCTATCAGGAGCTGGGCGGGCTCATCGCGGTCGAGGGGCAGCTCTCGCGCCGCTCGATCGGCCCCGATCTCGCACCGACGCCGGCCGACGTGGACAAGTACATCGCCGACGTGCAGGCGATCCGTGCCGGCGCGACGCCGCGTTTTCTCAACGGCGATCTGCGCATTCTCTCGCCCGGACCAACCGGCGCCGTGGTCGCGTCGGTGCTGACGATGGCGGCCTACTTCGAACCCACGCGCGAGTCGATCTTTCCGATCCCCAGCGGCGCCGCCGGTGGCCCCGCCGCCGACGCGTTCAACGCCAAGCTCCGGCTGACGAATCGCGCGCGCTTCGCGTACGGGATCGCCGACGATCCGCATCCGGGCTCGTTCACCGGCACCTCCTTCCTCAGCCCGTTCGGCGGACGGATGGGGCGTCTCGGTTTTCAACCGTTGCCGGGCGCGCCGGCGTGCGCCGAGCCGGGGCCGTTCGGGGCAGCGCCGCCGTGCGTGCCGTCGGTCGCGCAAATCGATCCCAACCGCGTCTACGACTGGGTCAGCGGCGGCCCGGGACAGCCCGGCGAGCGCGCCAACCCGCTCGAGGGCTGGACGAAAAATGCACGCGGCGCTTTCGAAGGCGCGAACGTCAACGGCTTGCCCGACGGAACGAACATGACGGTCGTGATCCAGGCGCTCGCGCGGCCCGCGACCCGCACCAACCTCACCCCGCTGACGATCCCGTTCCCGACCGGGACGCGCACGCTCGACGCGAGCTTCGACGTGGGCTGGGGCTGGTACTCGAGCAACCGCTATCACGGCATCGACATCCCGTTCATCAGCCGCTTCCGCAAGGTGCTGATCGATCGCCCCGACCTCGGGATCCATCTCGATTTCGACAAGACGCACGTCGACATTCCGGTGATCGAGTACACCGTGCACGCCGGCACCACGAATCCGTTCAATGGTGCCGACTTCACGGCGGTCGAGCCTGGCGGGATCGCCGTCGAGACGCCGCTCGCGGCCCGGCGCAGCCCGATCCCGCCGGCGACCTCGCTCGGGCGCTACAAGAACATCGACGTCCACCTGACCTCGGACAACGTGATCGCGCAAACGGTCGTCAACTGGGTCGTCGCGCGCGCGGGCAAGGATCAGGTCGACGTGCCGACGTTCTCGACGCGCGTGAGCTGCCTGGATTCGCCCTGATCGTCCGCCGGGAAGCCCCTCGCAGAATCGCCGGCGCTCGCGCTGAGACGCAGGAAGTGCAGCGTCGCGCCGAGCGCGATCGCGGTCATTGCGACGAATGCGACGTGGAAGTCGCCGAGCGAGTAGCTTTGCGCGGCTTCGCCGCGCGCGCTCGCCGCAACGTGCAGGATCAGGGCGCCGAACGCGACGCCCATCCCGATCGAAAGCTGCTGAAGCGTCCCGGCCAGCGAGGTCGCGCTGCTCATCAGCGGCGGCGGCACGTCGACGTAGCCGAGCGCGTTCAGCGAGGTGAATTGCAGCGACCGTGACACCCCGATCGCCAGCAGCACCGCGATGATGAACGCCGGCGGCGAACCCGGCGCAAACGTCACGCAGGCCGCAAAAAGCGCGGTGCAGGCGAAACCGTTGATCACGAGCGTGTTCCGGAATCCGAAACGCCGGACGACCTTGCGGCAAAATGCCTGAGCGCCGAGGTCCCCGCCCGTGCAGGCCATCAGGTAGAGCCCCGAGACGAACGCGCTCATGCCGAAGGTCGTCTGAAACATCAGCGGCCACAGAAACGGCGTCGAGCCGATCGTCATCCGGAAGAGCGTCCCACCCCACAGCGTCGCGATCGCGAAGTTCCGGATCCGCAGCGTCTCGAGGTTGACGAGCGGATGCGGCGAGCGGCGAACGTGGCGATACGCGAGCACCGCCAGCACTGCCCCGATCGCGAGGATTCCGACCGCGAGGCCGGCGCTCGCGCCCTCGCGGCCCAGCGACGAGAGCCCGAACATCAGCGCCGCGAGGCCGGCACCGCTCAGCACGAACCCCACGACGTCGAACGGCCGCCGCTCGTCCTCGCGCACATTGGCGAAGAAGATCGCCACCAGCGCCACCCCGATCACGCCGATCGGGATATTCAAGAAAAAGATCCAGCGCCACGACGCGTACGTCGTGATGAAGCCCCCCAGCGGCGGACCGATGACCGGGGCAACGAGTCCCGGGATCGAGACGAACGCCATCGCGCGGATCAGCTCGTGCTTTTCGACCGAGCGCAGCACGACGAGCCGTCCGACCGGAACCATCATCGCGCCGCCGATCGCCTGCAGGATCCGCGCTGCGGTGAACGCCGGGAGCGCCGGCGCGAGGCCGCACAGCACCGAGCCTATCGTGAATACCGCGATCGCGGAACCGAAGACGGTGCGCGAGCCGAAGCGGTCGGTCATCCACCCGCTCGCGGGGATGAACGCCGCAAGCGTCAGCACGTAGGCCGTGATGCCGATGCTGACGTTGACCGGCGTCTCGTGAAACGAACGTGCCATTTGGGGGAGCGCTGTCGCGATGACCGTGCTGTCGAGCTGGTTCATGAAGAACCCGCACGAGACGATGAGGGCGATGAGGAACGGGCGGCGCGGTGGTTGATTCACGATGCGTACCGACTCTTGGTGACGCAACGCACGGGGCCCCTGCGCCGAGGCGTGGAAGAGCACCATCCGTGCAGTCGTCCCGGGTTGCTCGTCCTCAGAACTTGCGTGAAGCGCTCGGGGTCGCGTTCGTGCACCGCACCCGGACGCGTTGGCGCGCCGGGACGAGCCGCTTGCTCGGGCTCGAATACCCCGGGGAACCCGAAAGCGACGGCTTCGTCGTCGACGTCGCCGACATCGCCGACTTCCGCGAGATCCGCGCGGAGCACGAGACGCTACGCATCGGGGCCTTCGCCGATCCCGACCACGTGCAGCGCGAGCCGTTGATCGGAAGCACGTTCGGCAAGACCTCGTTCGCACCCGACGTAGTGCGCTTTCGGCTCGGTGCGCTGGGCGCGCGGCTCGTCATCGCCGGGATCGGGGCAACCCGCACCGCGGAGCTGGCCGACGTTCTCGGCACGGACCCGAGCCGGCCGCTCGCGCCCAGCGAGATCCCGCTGGCGGTCGAGCTGCGGACGCGCGGCGGGCCCAGCGTCTCGTTCGGCGACCGCCGGTTGGACCGGCGCGACGGCGAGGCGAGCTTCGACTTGCGCGTCTACGCGGCGCTGACGCTGGCGAACCATCACAAGGTCGCCGCCGCGACCGTCGGCTACGCGGTCGACGCCGCCGAGCTCAGCCCGCTCCCCGGCGTCGAAGCGACGCTGCGCGGCGCGCAGATCGCTCGGACGACGTTCGCCGTCGCGGCGCGTCACGCCGCCGACGTGTTCCACGGCGACGACGTGCGCACGAACACGCTGCGCCGGTCGATCATCCCGCTCGTGCTTTCCACCCTCAAGGACGCCTACACCGACGCGCGCGCCGCACGGACGCAGCGCGAGCAGCGCCGCCGCTAGGCGGCCCGAGCGCGTCTTCGAATCACGACGACGGCGGCGGCGACCGCAGCGACGAATGCGATGAAGACGCCACCCAGGACGATGAAACCGCGGCGCGTGATGATGCGCCAGCCGCCGGCGCCCAGACAATCGCGGTAGGGCGTCGCCGCGAGCTCGGTCGCAGCACACCAGTACGCGCGCCAGTTCCCCTCGTTGATCTCCGTTCTGCCGCCGTGGCCGCCGTACAGCTGCGCGAAGATCGCGCGCAGTGCGGGATCGCCCGCGAGCCGCTGCTGGAGCGCGGCGAGCTCGCTCGCGTTCAACGCGTCGACGCCCAGCGTCCGCAAACCGCCGATATCCCGCCACTCGACGCCGCTCCACGCGTGTTCCTCGGCGTTGCGCACCGTTCCGTCGGGCGCGACGTCGACGGTGAGGAACGCCGGCGCCTGGTCGTAGACCGGCGAGATTGCCGGCACCGTGATCAGCGGAACGGCGTTCCGGCCGTGCACGCCGAGGATGCGATATGCGAAGCGATGGATGTGCGAGGCGAGCACCAGGTCGACGTGGTGCCCCGCGGCCATCGCGAGCCCCTCGAACCGGCTGCGATAACCGCCGTTCAAAAACGGCACGATCGCCAGGCGATGCGCGAACAGGAGGGTCGTGAACGGATCGACCCCCGGTGGGATGTGCATCACGATCCAGCGCCGCTGCGCCGGTACGACGCTCAGCGCACGGCCGAGCTCCGCCAACATGGCGTTGCCGGCGTCACCGATCGGACCGCAGCCGTGGGCGAGCGGCGACCAGACGACGTCGTCGACCACGACCGCTTCGATCCCCGACGGCAGGCGCGCCGTATAGAAGCCGTCGTGCGCGAAGCGCCGTGCGAAATCGGGGGCGGCATTGCGGCGGTTCACCAGCGGCGCCCACGCGTGCGCGACGGCTTGGAGGAACGCACCGTCGACGGAAACGCCGTAGTCGCCGCACGGCGAATCGTTGTTTCCCAGACCGATGACGAACTGCGCGTGAGGAAAGGCGCGGCCGAAGACCTGCGCGATGTGCTGGATCGTCGGCAAAACGCGTTCACGGTCCATGTGGTGTGCGACGAAGTCGCCGTCGATGACGACGACCGGCGGGTCGGGATCCACGCGACGCATCTCGGCGAGCGCTGAGTCCAGCAAGCCGGCGTTGGTGTCGGACCCGAACCGCGCCGGCGGCGTCGCCGGAGCGACCGGATTCAGATGGATGTCGCTGACGAACAGCCACGCCGCCGCGAGGACGGCGAACGAGAGCACGGCGGCGGCGGGTTAGTGCGTGGTCGGCGTCGCGGACGGGGCCAGCGCCGGTGCCGGCGCGACCGCGCACGCATCGATGATCGTTTGAGCCTCGGCTTCGACTTGCACGTACTCGTGACGCAGGTTCTCGGCGACCGCGACACTGTAGCGCTGCCGCAGCGCTTGCAGCAGCGCCGGGTCGCTCGCGCCGCAGGTGAGCAGCGCCCGCCGGCCGAGGCCGAGCATCGACTCCGCCTGCGCCTGCGCGACGTCGACGATCTCGGGAAGCGGCCAGGTCGCGCTAACCGTCGGCGAGGGGTTGAGCCACGCAGACGGTTGGGGATACGGATAGCGCGAGGCGCGCGCAATCGACTGCAGCGCGTTGGTATACGCGCCGGTGAGATCGCCGGCGTAGTAACGTTGCAGCGCGGTCGCGTACTGCGCCGCGGCCGCGTTCGCTCCCGACGGGTACGTCGCTTTGGCGCGCGCGATCGCGATCATGGCGTCGAAGATCGCGCCCGCGCTGTCGTCGCCGGCGAGCGGCGGCGCGTCGACCATCAGCGGCGAAAGCGGGGCAGGACGCGCTCCTGAAGCGACCGGCACGAATACGACCGCGACGGCGAGAGCGAAGCAATAGCACAGGAGCCGCATAGTCCTAGTATATACCCGTCGCCGAAGGAACGGCTACTCGGTCACCCTAACCTTCGGGCTCACCGGAAAACGTGCCAGAGCCGTTGGGGGTCGAGATGAAGACACCGAGAGCACTGTATCTGGGGATCGTGGCGGTCGGGGTGGCCGTCCTCGTGGCCGGCTCGCTGGGAACCTTGCGGGCGCAGAACGCCGCCGCGGTCCACGTCGGGCCGGCCGACATCGGCGGCGCCGTCACCAGCGCTCACGGCCCCGAAGCCGGCGTGTGGGTGATCGCCACGACCGACGATCTGCCGACGAAATACGCCAAGATCGTCGTCACCGACGACCAGGGGCGTTATGTGATCCCCGATCTGCCGAAGGCGCACTACCAGGTGTGGTCGCGCGGCTACGGGCTCGTCGACTCGGCGAAAATCACCGCCGAACCCGGCCGGCAGCTGAATCTGAGCGCGGTCATCGCGCCAAACGCGGCGGCCGCGGCGCAGTACTACCCCGCGATCTACTGGTTCTCGCTGCTCAAGATCCCGCCCGTGAGTGATTGTGGTCTAGGTGTCGTTGTACGTGGGATCCCCGGGTACCGAGCTCGAA
>AmSFosDRAFT_100251_pt1 | contig 34356 bp, 27 predicted proteins | sample FosCloommunities_FD_10275 | JGI IMG/M metagenome (IMG submission 10275)
GCCTGCAGGTCGACTCTAGAGGATCCCACCAGGAAACAGCCTAGGAACACCCTCGGTCTCACTTGACGCCAGCTTCAGGTGTGACACCACATTGGCACACGAGATTCCCGATGCGGCCGCCAACCCCGAAGAGAAATTTGCACAGGAGGAACGAGAGAAGATTCTGTCGTTGGCGATGCAGCAACTACCTTCAGGAATGCAGACCGCACTCCGCCTCCAACTCGACGACCACACCCTCGGAGAGATAGCCGAGATTCTAGTTGTGCCGGTCTCCGCGGTAAAAGCCAGATTGTTTCGCGCCCGTGGAAGATTGCATGAGCTATTGAAGGGATATTTCGCACACAACTGGGCAAGCTTCCATTCCGGCACAACGCCAGTGGCGTAAGCGAGGGACTGGCCAGATCCAAACCATGGCAAAACCCAGGCGCAGCAGATTTTTTCTATGTCGCTCGCAATGCAGAAAGTTGGACGGTGGAGGCGGAGGCTGCCCTGGGCAGCTGTTTTCTTGCTGCATTCTGCGCTGGTCGTACAGAACACGGGAGAGGCTGTTGGTTTGAGCGTCAAAGAGGAAGCCGCAAAGCACTGAAGAAAGCAAGACAGCCAAAATTCCGGGTTTCGCACCGGCGTACCAAAACGTAATTGCCATGGCAGAAAGCGCGAATGCCAAACAGCTCCAGCAAGAGAGCGGCAGCCACTAAGCCAAATGCCAGTCCGTAGCGCAACCCAGGAGCTATTGCCGGCCGCTCCGTAAGCGTGTTGTTACCTCGATCGGCCATCCTTCTTTTGCCCTTATAGATGCTCCCGGAGAAGGACCTCATACCGATATGTCTGCGTTAGCTCCTCTCCCTCGTGAAAAGTGAGCCTCACCGGACTGTTACGTAAGCACGGTCATCACGGGGACTTCGCGGTTTCCTATCTACGGCGACTTGCCGCGAATGCTGCGAAACGCTGGCTCAGTCCGTTCGCCAGGGAGACCGCTCTGGCCATTTATGCATTTCCCCGGTGGCCCAGGCATTAGACTTATCTGCATGACATGCTGTGCAAGGATTAGGAATTTTGTATTTCTCCGTCATGGCGGGCGGGATGAATGCGAACGTGTGTGCTCGTACTTTCACATCGGCGATTGTCGTCTCAATCCTTGGCATGTGGCAGGCCACACATTGGCTGCCGGCCGAGCCGGCCTTGTGATGCGTGTGCTCTTCCAGAGTTGCCGTGCGAGGCCCATTGAGGGATAGCGGCCCATGACAATCGAGGCAGAGCTTGCCGACAGGTTCTCGCAGTTGCGCGTAATTCTCCGTTCCATGCACATCGTGGCAACTGAAGCAGGTAATCCCGCGCCGGTACATCAGGCTTTGCACAAAATCGTTTCCTTGCATACGGTTCTTGTGCGCTGTGCCATCCGCGAAATGAGAGAACGTGGTCTCCCCCAACGCGTGTTCTTCGAGTTGCCAGAAATTCCGTAAATTGAGTCCGACACGATAGCCTACAGGCCAATCGTAGTACTTGCCCTCGATCGGATTAGTCAGAGGGCGCCCTTGTGAATGACACTGTATGCAAACGTCGTTCGCGGCGACGTAATCCATCTTCGCCGGATTCAGGATATTGTCGCGTGTGGCGTGCATCACGTGCTTGCTTCCAGGACCGTGACAGCGCTCGCATCCCACATTCCACTCCACTACTGTTTTTGTCTGGATGTTGTAGTCCACCGAATGACACCCGTCACAGGTAGGACCAGTAGGCCGTTGAAAATTATCCGGCGGATAGAACGGAGCCCACCAGTCAGCTCCAGTGGCCACGAAATAAGGACGCCATACCTTGTGGACCACGTCCCACTGAGCCGCTTCCGGAAAATAATCATCTCCAATCTTTGTGAAGTAGCGTTGCTTCCAGATGCTTCCGTAGACCAGGTTAACTTTTTCCTTGTTAAACCTCGTCAACGGATTCGTACTCAGGTCCGGGATGATGGCATCGGGATGCTCCCGCGGATCGCGCACCACGTTGGCCATCGGTGTCTTCTTCCAACGCTCATAGATTTCGCTGTGACACTTCTGGCAGGCTTGTGACCCCACATAGTGCGAGGCTCCCGTCGCGCGCTGTTGCTCGGTACGCTCGGTGATTCCCGTTTCTCGCAGATCGCGAATGAACAGCACCAACTTCCAACTAATTTCGCCCTCCTCTTCATGAGGGTTACCCCACGCGGGCATCCCCGTGAGTCGCACACCGTTCTGGATAATGTAATGAATCTGTCCATCCGTGAGTTTCTGGGTCAGCGGCAAACGCAAGTCCGGCGGCTTAGGATACAAATTTCGCCCTACACTTGTTTGCCCCGTGCCGTCAGGACCATGGCAGATCGCACACCGCGCCAGGAAAGTCTCTCGTGCTTCCCGCAACGACCCGGACGTTGCTTGCAGCGGATTCCGTTCCTCGGCGGCCTGCCTCGGAATCGCCAGGTTGCGGATCGCTCGGGCTACAATCCGCTCCAGAGAAGTGGGGTTATCCCTCGAGCTGAATCCGCGCCGGATCATCAACACTCCAAGCAGGCCTCCCGCAAGCGCAAAACCGCAAAACACCAGAGCAAGCGTCTTCCATTGCTTCATATCTGTTTTAACCGCGTCATCTCGTAATCGTCGCCACATTTAAAGGATTTAGTAAGCTTCACTGTTCAAGATCTCTCCTCGATGGGCTCGGTTGTAATTGAAACCGGGCACGCACGGCAGTCGATTTGAGGAGTGAACGGGGCTCCTGAATAGGAGTGCCGTGTTCGTTGAACCACCGCGCAAGCAAATGCAAGCACACCGCTGTCTGATACGGGAACTCTGGCACTCGACGAGCCTCAAGCGGCGCAGCCGATGCGTTGAAGTTCCGTATCCATCCGATATTTTTCCCAGCAACTCAGTTCCTGTCCGTCGAAAACCTCAATGTGGTAACGGCGGTAGTTTGGAGCACCGGGAACGCGCGCAGGCTCGTAAATTTTCTCGCGCACCCATCTCTGTTCTGTCTCAATTGGCAATCCGCAGTATGCGCATGTACTCGTATAGTTCATTTCGGTCACCTCGTGCTCGATAGGACGCGACAAGGGACGGGCAAGTTATGGACCAAAGGTCAAGATTCTGTCTCGTACAAGTCATTTTGGTTACATGGATTGTGAACATATCGGAGAGTAATGCGCCGATGCGGTCGCGCCAGGAACGAACAGAATGCGCCGGTCTTCAGATTAATGATGAGGATAGCGGCATATCGGTAGCATCACTGACCTGACCCGCTTCAAACGTCACGAATAGAAGACCATGGCACGCTCCAGAAGACCCGCCGACGATATTCTGTCGGTGTCGTTCCGAACGCGGCTCTAAATGACCCGCTGACCGGCCATATACTCGCCTTCCGCTTTCTTGTAGACCCGCCACGACGGGCTCTTTTTTCGAAACGGCAAGCCCTTTGAGCTAGTCCGATCCGGCTCTTCGGCTCAGGAGCCAGAGCGAAGTCACGCGCCTGACACATTCTTGACATGCTTTTGACATCCCGTGGATGACTGCGTTTTTCTGCCACGATAAAATTTCGGGGACTGGTGGAAAAGAGCGCTGTCTCCTCTCCACCTTTTCAGTTCAGTCCCATGAATATTGTTAATAACACGACCATTGCGGCGGTTCGGCGAGGGGTAGCCGCAGAAGCGGTTTCGCCAGGCTGGCTCTGTCATCACTTGTTCCGGTTTTTCGGGTGCAGCGCACGTCAAGGTGGGATGATCCTGAATCAGCAATTTTGCCAGCGCTTGGGCTTAACCGCTCGGCACCTAACACCCTATTGCGTGCTCTTTTGCCTATGACGCAACTGCTACCCATCGTCGCGACACCTGCCAAGCACGCCGCACCATTCGCCCAAATTGAGGACGCCATTGCAGCCGTGCGTGCGGGAAAAATGGTTATCATCGTCGATGATGAAGATCGCGAAAACGAAGGTGATCTGGTCACCGCCGCCGAGACGATCACTCCGGAAGCTATTAACTTCATGGCCCAGTACGGTCGCGGATTAATTTGCCTGGCGATGACGCCCGAGCGACTGGATGAACTGGAGATCCCGCTGATGGTTTCGAACAATAGCTCGCGATTCGAGACAGCGTTTTGCGTGAGTATCGATGCGAAAGAGGGTACGACCACAGGGATTTCCGCCGCTGACCGCGCGGTGACGGTGCTCAAGGCGGTTGATCCAGCAGCGAAGCCATCTGATCTGGCCCGCCCTGGCCACGTCTTTCCACTGCGCGCGAGAGGGGCGGGCGTGCTAGCACGTGCTGGCCAGACCGAGGCTGCCGTAGATCTGGCTCGAATAGCCGGTCTCCGTCCTGCAGGGGTGATCTGCGAAATTATGAACCAGGATGGCACCATGGCGCGGGTACCGCAGCTCACACGGTACGCTCGCCGGCATCGGCTGCCGATGATTAGGGTCGCCGACCTCATTGCCTATCGCATGCGCACAGAGTCGCTAGTTCGGCATGTTGCATCGGCGAAGTTGCCGACGGAATATGGAGATTTTTGTCTGCACGCATTTGAGAGCCAGATAGACACACAAACGCATGTCGCTCTGGTGCACGGTAACATAAACGAAGGATGTGACGTCCTAGTGCGCATTCATTCCCAATGTCTGACCGGGGATGCGTTCGGCTCGGTGCGTTGTGACTGCGGCGCTCAACTCGACAAAGCGATGCGCCGGATCGCTGCAGAAGGACGCGGCGTATTGTTATACCTGAACCAAGAGGGACGTGGGATTGGCTTAGCCAACAAAATTCGCGCCTACGGTCTGCAGGACCAGGGACTTGACACCGTAGACGCGAATGAGTGCCTTGGTTTCAAGGCGGATCAAAGGGATTACGGGACTGGTGTGCAGATTCTCCGTGCTTTGGGGATACGCTCTGTACGCCTGCTCAGCAACAATCCACGCAAGCTCGTCGCCATCAAACGATACGGGCTGGCGGTGACCGAATGGTTGCCTCTGGAGATTCCCGGGTCAGCTTCCACAGTGCGCTACCTTACTGCCAAACGGGACAGGCTTGGCCATGTTCTACGCGCACTCTGAGTTTGCACAGTTGCGTTTGCAGGAACCGTTAGCCATCGTTCACAAACGGCCGGGAAGTTTGGCCGGCGCGGTATCTGGCGCGAAGCGGCTGAGAAACGGCATAACGGCACTCGAAGACGTAAAGACCAACTGTGGACAACCGTCATCGCCCGAAGCACGCGCTCTGCACGAGGCGCTCGCAGAGCGTTTCTATTTCTATCGCTCATTTCTGCCGAAAACCGGCACCACGCGCGGCTCCCAGGGCGCATTAGCCTCGGCGCCGCGGTTTCAGACCTCCCATTGGGGGGCACTCGCAAAGCTTACAACGCTACGCGTGTTCCAGCCGCTGCTGAGTTTTACGGCCAAACGCCAACAACGCACGCGACATCACCGCTAGCATCTGCGCTTTCCTGGCATGCTGATCGCGCGGCTCGGGATCGTCGACCTTCGGAGGGCAGCACAAGATGAACCTCAGCGCCGCCAATTTCGGCAGAGTCCTCATCTTCGCTGCTCATCCAGACGATGAGACCATTGCCTGCAGCGGCCTTCTACAACGCGCATCAGAGAGCCTCGTTCTGTTTGCCGTCGACGGGGCTCCGCGTCGCTATGGTTTCGAACGGAAATTCGGATCTCTGCGAGCATACTCCGAAGAGCGCTTTCAAGAGGCTTCTCGAGCTCTCGGACTAATTGCGCGATGTTCCTTCGGCAGGCTTGTCAGGCGGGATGGAACGTCGTTCGCTGACCAGCGCCTGTTTCGTGAACTACCGGGGGCTTTCACGTCGTTGCATCGTCTGACGCGAGAGTATTCACCGGATTTGCTGGTGTCGCACGCATTCGAAGGAGGGCATATCGATCACGACGCGTGTCATATTCTGGCCAAACAGACGGCGTGCGTCCTCTCCTTACCTCACATTGAATTCCCGTTGTATTGGAAAAATAGTCAGGGGCGGGACGTTTTGCAGCGTTTTCGTGAAAACCGGAACGATGAAATCGTCCTGCAACTTTCCTCGCAGGAGCTTCTCGTAAAGCAGCGCATGCTCACCGAATATAAGACGCAACGGTCCCTGACATCGGTTTTCTGTTCGCAGACAGAACGATTTCGCCCCATGACAGGGAGCGATTACGAAGATGCCAGCTGGTCTGGATACCCTTTCGAAAATCGTTGGAGACCACTCAAGGCAGAATTCGTTTTTCGAAAGATTGTCGAATTTCGCTCGCAATCATACGGCCTGGCGTCATCTTTACCGGGCCCCCGTTGAGTTTGTTGGCGATCTCTCCCGTAGCTCGGATATGTCATTAAAAACCGCATGGCCTAAAAAAGCTCTTAAGCATCTTCTGAAACGATTCCCGGTGCCCGTGCCCAAGATGGTCGGTAAGAGTTGGTGGCTGTCACATCCCCTTCAGTTAACGTGGAAGACAGAGCCGCACATCTTGTTTTGGACCGAGAAAGTTCTTCGCAGCGGAGACACCTTTATCGACGTGGGGGCACACGCCGGATGGATCTCGCTGGTTGCCTCACGACTCGTGGGTCCCACAGGGCGCGTGGTGGCGATTGAACCGTCTCTTCCGCTCGCGTCCTTTGTCCGTTACCACTGTCGAGTAAATCGCGTCTCTTCCGTCTCCGTGGAACAATTCGCTGTCGCGGATTTCGGTGGGATTGCAAATTTCTATCTTTACAATCATGGTGTCAGCTCCATTAACTCCTTGTTTGAGTCTTCCGTTGCGCGAGAGGCACCTTCAGACTCAGCCATCGACAAAATCTCGGTCCGAACTCGTAGCTTGGACGATTTCTGTGATGCCAAGAAACTGAGCCCTAATTTGATCAAAATTGATGTGGAGGGAGCAGAGCTGCTGGTCCTAAGAGGGGCTTCAACGACCCTCTGTAGGCATAAGCCGGCGCTGATCCTCGCAGTTCACTCACCCCTCATGCCCCGCGGTGATGAGGTAGAGCTATTCAAGCTTCTTCATCATCATCACTACTTACTTCGCGATTCTTACACCGTCGCCGTAGAAAATGATCTTTGGAGTGATTACCTGCTCATCTGACATTGCCTCTGGCCCCACCCTGCGGCAAGAAGTCCTTCCGATCACTTTCAGCGCCGAGGAGGAAAGCGACCTGGTCGAATACCTGAAGTCGCTCTAGAGGTTTCGCGAGAGGTACCCAAAAACCAAACGTGCTCCACGGCGGTGTTGAGTCCCTTTACTCAGCCGAGTTGCGGGGGTAAAGTCCTGTTTATCCTTCCCGCTTGCCTGTGCTCCGGTCCGGGTCTATAAAGTTACGAAGGATTTACACTGTCCTGATTCGGCCGTGACTCTTTCTCTTTTCCTGCCGCTATACTTCCGCACAAAAGATCGCGCGAACCTGTAAAGGAGAGAAAAAGGATGGACAATTCTAGAAGTGGCCTCGAGCACGCGAATTACCGCGTGCTGCTGCTCAGCCTAATATCAGCATTTCTTGTGGCGCTCGCCATGTGTCTACCGCGTGGAATTACGGCGCAGGATCAACAGGTTCAGGTCGTCGAACTCAAAGCCAAGAAGTACGAGTATGGACCCTCGCCGGTTCACGTGAAGGCTGGGACGAAAGTTCAGCTCAAGATCACAGCCGTCGACCACGACCATGGCTTCAAAATCACAACTGTTCCCGATGGTACCGAACCGAGCGGTAAACCTGGGCTTGTTTTTGATTCGCCGCAAGATTGCTGGCTGCTCAAAAAGGGAGAAACGACCACAATTGTATTTCTTGCGCAAACGCCTGGCACATACCCGTTTCGATGCTGCCACACTTGCGGTCTGGGCCATCGTGGCATGAAGAGTGAGATAGTTGTGGATTAAATTAGCGCGTACGAGGTAGTGCGCCAACCTACCTGGTTATGACATCAAGTCAGAAGTCCTGGTACGAGGTGCATCGAAAGGGCGCAAACCAAATTGCATCCGGCCTGGGTTTAGAAAACCCTTTCCTGAAATTTGGAACCCTCTCCTGCAAGGCGATAAAGGCAACTCGCTGGCAATTCGATCACCCCCGTGGCCCCGAAGAAGGTCGGCAACGGCACCGGATTCGCTTTCAGAATCCGGTTACATGTCGCCAGGAATCCCTTCGTGAGAAATCGGTGCCGTCCCACCGGCGCTTCCTAAAAAATCACGCCCAACGAAAAAATACGGTCGAGACGCGATCCCCAGCGGCAGGGGGTCGTCCCTTTTTCGTGCCCATGTTCGCATACCGCAGAATCGTTGACTTGCACTGGGTTCGCTCCTAACATGAGCGGCCAATGGCCGGAACGGATCCGCTCATCGGGACCACGATTTCGCACTACCGAGTGATGGAAAAGCTGGGTGGTGGCGGCATGGGTGTGGTGTATAAGGCGGAGGACACCCGCCTGCAACGCTTCGTCGCACTGAAATTTCTACCGCGGGATGTAGCCAGCGACGCGCAGGCCCTGGCGAGATTTCAAAGAGAAGCCCGCGCGGCCTCCGCTCTCAATCATCCCAACATCTGTACGGTTCACGACCTGGGCGAAGAAAATGGCCAGGCCTTCATCGCCATGGAGTTTCTGGACGGGCGCACCTTGAAGCATGAAATCGGCGGACGGGCGCTCGAGTTGGGACAGGTACTCGAGATCGGCCTGGAAGTGTCTGATGCGCTGGACGCAGCGCATTCCGAAGGTATTGTCCATCGCGACGTCAAACCTGCCAACATCTTCATCACCCGTCGGGGCCACGCCAAGATTCTGGATTTCGGATTGGCGAAGGTCGCGACGGCGAAATCAGCGGCGGTTCGCGGGGAATCGCTCGCGACGCTGGTAGAGGAGGAATATCTGACCAGTCCAGGGACCGCACTCGGTACCATCGCGTACATGTCTCCGGAGCAGGTGCGCGGAAAGGACCTGGACGCGCGAACCGATTTGTTCTCGTTTGGAGTGACGCTGTACGAGATGGCTACAGGTGCGCAACCATTTCGCGGTGATACTTCAGGAATCATTTTCAACTCCATCCTCGAGCGTATGCCGGTCCCGCCGGTGCGACTAAATCCAGAAATTCCGCCGAAGCTCGAAGAGATTATCGGCAAATGTCTGGAGAAAGACCGCGAAGTGAGGTGCCAGTCCGCTGCGGAGCTGCGGGCGGATTTGAAGCGGCTGAAGCGAGATACGGATTCAAACCGAGTAATGGCGCAGAGCTCGGGGGCCGTGAGCGCGGTCTGCGGAACCAGTTTACCCGCAGTAAGCGGAGGAACTGCGGCAAATGCGGCGAGCAGCAGTCGAGTGCCGGCCGAAGCCAGCGCAGGCGTGCCCGTACAAGCAGCTACGTCTCAGAGGCTGACGCTGCGGTATGTGGCCATCGCAGCGCTGCTGGCTGTGGTGGGCGGAACGGCGCTGGGATGGAAATTCCTGCGACACGGCCGCACGGAGTTTCGCACCGGAAACATCATCTTGAAACAATTGACGGATCACGGGCAGGCTTCGCTTTACGCGGCGATTTCCGCGGACGGCCACACGTTGGCGTATGTCAGGCGCGAGGGGAACCGCAGTTTACGCGTGAAGCAGATTGCCACGGGGAGCGAGGTGACGGTTGTCCCCGCAGGCCCGGGCTTTTTTAATTCAGCCACGTTTAGTCCCGACGGCAACTATTTGTACTACGGGCACACAGATCGGACGAACGCGAATAACACGAATCTGTACGTCGTGCCCTCCATGGGAGGAGCGCCGCGGCAGGTGGTAAACGACGTCGCCAGCGGCGTATCGTTTTCGGCCGATGGAAAGAGGATGGCGTACCTGCGGCAGCTGGCAGACAAGAACGTCTGGCAAGTTCTGGTTGCCAACGCCGACGGCAGCGGCGAAAAATTGTTGTACCAGGGTGCGAAAGGAGCAACGTTTTCGGGACTGACCTGGGGCGGGCCGGACGACCGGCTGGCATTGCTCTCGAATGTTGTGGGGAAGAATACGGAACTGCTGGTACTGGGATCGGGCGGTAAAATCGAGAGAACTCTGCAACCGCTGCAGATGGCGCTCGGCGTGGCGTGGATTCCGGACGGAAGCGGCTTATTCCTGGTGGGTTTGGCAAAGACGAATGATCCTTCGCAGATCTGGTTCCAGCCGTACCCGAGTGGACCGGTCACGAAGGTCAGTAATGATCTGGACAGCTATAGCAGTTTAAGCGTTACGGCCGACGGCAACGTGCTGGTGACTTCGAGGTATTACATGGACTCGGCAATCTACGTGGGCGATGTGCCACACCAGTTGAACGACAAAATCGATTGGAAACTCACGGCGATCTCCAGCGAGCAAACTGCCGGGGCGAATGGATTGTCGTGGACCGGGTCGGGAAAACTGCTGCAGCTCGACGGGGTTAACCGCGTGTTCATCACCGATGCGCAGGGAGGTGAGCGCACGCGACTGGCCGATGAGAACCAGGGACTATTGGAAGTGACCGCGTGCGGAAACAGTGAGTGGATACTGGAATCGCGCATGGCCGCCGACCAGACTGCTAACGTTTGGAAATTGAATGCCGCCACAGGCGAGTCCGCGCAATTGACCAATACGAAATTGGCAGGTTCGCTTTCGTGTACGCCCGATGGGAAATGGTTCGTGTATCAGGATTCTGGTGCAGAGGCGATTTACAAGATGGCCATAGATGGCGGAAGCCCCAAGGAAGTCGCGAAGGGGAATGTGTGTTGTCCGACGATCTCGCCGGACGGAAAGTCCTTGGCGTATTTGAAGGTGGAAGGGCAAGGTGCGAAGCAAAAGGTGAGTTTTGTTCTGAGCGGTCTCGAAGGCGGGCCGGCTCTGAAGGAAATCGTGATGTCTCCGGACCTGCAGAACATGAATGGTTCACAGTTGCTCGGGTGGACGCCGGATGGGAAAGGTTTGACATGTTTGAGCACGATCAAAAACGCGCAGCACGTCATGATGCAGCCGTTGGCGGGAGGTCCGCCGGTGCAGTTGACGCACCTTGAGACCGAGCCTGCACTGATCGCCCAGTACGCCTGGTCGAAGGATGGAAAAAAGCTCGCCATCACGCGGCAAAAGTACAATGCCCGCGACATTATGATGTTCACGGGTTATCGGTGAGAGATGGCGGATAACTCTGAAACGGCTACGGCCGCTTGAAGTCGAACAGCAGCAAAGTAATGTCATCCTGCTGGCCCTGTTCGGCCGTTTGTCCGGTGAAGCGTGCAATCTCCGCGAGGAAGCTGTCGGCAAACCTATCGGCCTTGAGCGAACGGTTTGCTTCGAGAAAAGCAGCGAAGCGTTCACCGCCGTACATTTCCTGCGCAGAGTTGGCAGCTTCGAGGATTCCGTCGGTGTACAGCACTTGCCGATCGCCGGGCTCCAGAGGTACTTCGAGCGCTTCGTAAGCGGCTTCGTCAAAGATTCCAAGGACCAGTCCATTTTCCAGAATCTTGGAGGCTTTGCCGCTGGAAAAGCGGAGTTGCATCAGCGGTGGGTGGCCGGCGCCGCCATAGCGCATTAGATTATTCTCCAAGTCCACATAAACGTAAGCGGCGGTCACGAAATTCTGCCTGAATTTGCCGCACAGCGCGCGATTTAATCCGGACAAAACCTTCCCTGGATCCGAAGCGTGACCGGCCTGCGCGGTCAGCGCCACTTGTAGCATGGAGGCGATCAGCGCCGATGGCAGTCCGTGGCCAGATACATCCGCCATCAGGATGCCAAGATGTTTTTGGTCAATGCGAATGAAGTCATAGAAGTCTCCGGCGACCGAAGTCATCGGAAGAAAGCGTGCCGCGATCTCCAATCCAGGCAGTTGTGGCAGCTCCTGAGGAAGAATCGACAGTTGAATCTGCCGCGCCATTTCCAGTTCGTTGTTGAGGGCCAAAAGTTGCTCGGCGAGCTGTTCGCGAGCCTCCCGCAGCTGTATATGACTGCGCACGCGCGCCTTCACCACCGCAGGCGAGAACGGTTTGTGAACGTAGTCCACGGCGCCGACTTCGAATCCCCGCGTTTCGTCCTCAGCACCTGTCTGGCCGGTCAGAAAAATCACCGGGATATCCCGCGTGGCGGGATCTGATTTCAGCCGTGTGCACACTTCGTAGCCGTCCATTTCGGGCATCATGATATCGAGCAAGATCAAATCGGGCTTTTCTTCGGCACCCGCAAGAGCCAAGGCTTTCTGGCCATTCGTGGCAATCTTCGTCTTGTACGAATCCCGGAGGGCACCGGAAATGACCCCGATGTTTGTCGGCGTGTCGTCAACAATCAGAATCAACTTCTGAGGGGAAGGTGCGAATTGTGCTGTAGCGGACATGGGTCACTCCAGGCTTAAAGACAGACGCGAAGCAATACCGGAAAGAGATTGCAAGGCGTCGGCGTAAGCAAAATTTCCGACGTGCTTGGCGAGGGCATCGACTTCCGCTGTGGTTAACACGGTTAGCAGATTCGGGCGCGCTTCGACGATGAAGTCGGCCGCCTCTCCATCATCGGTTTCGAGAAGTTTCTTGAGTCGAGTGAGAGGCTCAGCCACCGCGGAGGGATCGGCCGTGCCTGCCGCCACCGGAGCTACTGGCGGAAGCGCCGCGCGAATGGCCGCCACCGTGGCGTCGAGCGATTGCGAGAGCGCCTCCAGTGCCGGCGCGACGGACTGCTTGGCGTCGATCGCCGCCTCCGCCTTGGCTGCAATTTCCGAAAGCTCCGCGGCTCCAAGATTTGCGGCAGCGCCTTTGAGCGAGTGAGCAATGCGCTGCGCGGTCGGTGAATCCTGGGCTGCCAGAGCTGAGCGGATTTCGAAGACCGCGGCCGATTGCGAATCGGCAAAGCGCGACAACAACGACTCGTAACGCTTCCGGTTCCCGCCGGTACGGTGCAGCGCCGCCGCCGTGTCGATTCCCGGAATCGCCAGAGCGGCGGAACCGGAAACCGAAACAGCGGCGGGCGCAGCCGCGACGGAACCTGCGGCGCCTCGTGGCCGAATCCACTTCAGCAACGTGGCGAAAAGCTTTTCCGGCTCGATCGGCTTAGCGAGATGATCGTTCATACCAGCGGCAAGGCAAGCGTCGCGGTCGCGATCCATCGCGTTGGCGGTCATCGCGACAATAGGAGGAAGAGAAGCAAAGGTCGGATTGGAGCGGATGGCCTTTGTGGCGCTGATGCCGTCCATGACGGGCATCTGCATATCCATCAGTACAAGGTCATATTGCTGCTTGGTGACCATTTGTACCGCAGCCGCACCGTTCTCCGCCTGATCGATATTCAGATGCGCGTCTTCGAGCAGACCCATCGCCACCTCGCGATTAAGTTCATTGTCTTCCACAAGCAGGATGCGCGCCCCGAGGATGGTGGAGAAATCGATTCGGGAAGTGGCGCTCTCGAGTGCCTCTCGCGGCGGCGTTTGACTCGTACTTAGCGTTTGGACGATGGAATCGAACAGCATCGATGGCGTAACCGGTTTAATCAGCACGTTTTCAAAAGAGGTCTGTTCGGCCTGTCGCAACACCTCTTCTCGACCGTAGGCGGTGACCATCACTAGATGCGGACGACGCTCCGCATGAGGCAAAGCCCGGATGCGTTTTCCGGTCTCAATGCCGTCCATTCCGGGCATCTGCCAATCGATAAACGCAATGTCGTAAGGCTCATTCCGATCAAGCGCTTTCTTAATAAGTTCAATGCCTTCCTCGCCCGACGGCGCTTCATGAACAACAAGCGTCATGCTGAGCAGCATGCTGGAAAGGACCTCGCGCGCCTGGGCGTTGTCGTCGACGATGAGCACACGGCGTCCCTGAAGCTCTGGACGCGTGAAACGCGAAGCCACGCGTTCACCCTTGCCAAGGTACGCAGTAAACCAAAAGGTGCTACCTTTTCCGACTTCGCTGGTGACGCCGACATCGCCGCCCATTAACTGCGACAACTTTTTGGAAATCGCGAGCCCGAGACCTGTGCCTCCATGTTGTCGCGTGGTCGAAGCGTCGGCCTGTTCGAACGCCTGAAAAAGACGGCCCATCTGCTCATCGGTCAGTCCGATCCCCGTATCGGAAACCGAAAAGCGAACAAGCTGCCCGTCATCGTCCTGCTCTTGCATGCGAGCTTTCACCACAATTTCGCCATGCTCGGTGAATTTCACGGCATTATTGCAGAAGTTGATGAGGATCTGGCCGAGACGCAGAGGATCACCCTTAGGATGCGGATAAACCGCAGGGTCGATATCGAAAACAAGTTCCAGCCCTTTGCTGGAGGCTTTCTCCGAAATCAGATTGCTCACATTCTCCAGGACCTTCTCGAGATCGAAATCGATGTTCTCCACCGTGAGCTTCCCGGCTTCGATCTTTGAGAAGTCCAGGATGTCGTTGAGGATGCCGAGCAAATGCTGCCCGGACTGCTGAATCTTCCGGACATAGCCCTTCTGACGAGGATTCAGATCGGTTTTCAGTGTCAAATGCGACATGCCGATGATGGCGTTCATCGGCGTGCGAATCTCATGGCTCATGTTGGCGAGAAACTCGGACTTAATCTTGGTAGCGCTTTCGGCTACTTCCTTTGCGCGCCGTAATTCTTCCTGCGAAGCTTCCAGCGCGCGATTACTGGCCTCCAGTTCTTCTTTGCGCTTGTTGATCAGTCGTTCCGACGCGGCGAGCGATTCCGCCTGCGCGCGCGTTTGTTCCAGAAGTCGCTGCGTTTCCAAGTTGCGAGAGAGGAGCTGCGCGTTCATCGCAACCGAAGGCAGCAGCGCCTCGAGGAGCGCCTGCTGCCGCTCGGTGAGCCGGGAGACCGTCGCGAACTCGATCACTCCGACTAGTAAGTCATGACTCAAGACGGGAACAAACAAAACCTTCCCGGGCGTCACGCTGCCCACGCCGGTGAAAATCCGAAAGGCTTCCTCTTGGGCAGGAGAGATTTCCAACGTTCGCTTTTCCACAGCTGCTTGACCCACGAGCCCTTCGCCAAGAGCAAAAGACGCGCCGTCGAGTGCACGATTCAAAGCGAACGTGCCAACGCGATGGAGGTGCGAACGCGAATCGTCCGCGAGATAAAAGGCCGCGTACAACAACGGGATGGCCTCGGATAGGCGCGACAGCAGCGCTGATGAGAAAGTCGAAAAATCCTCAGCCGACTGCAGTCGGATGCCAGTCGCCGCAATTTCGGCTTTCACCCATGCTTGCGTCTCTCGATCTCTCGCGGCGCCTTGTAGTGTGTGAAGAGAACGCCCAATCTCTCCGATTTCGTTGGGCCTACTGACGAACGGTATGGGGCGATCTAGTTCCCCGACCGCCAACGCCTGAATTGAGTCGCGAATCGTCCAGAGTTCCTGAACCACCCCGGTCTGCAAGAAGTAGGAAGCGATCGCAAGAGAGCCCAAAATGCCCAATCCTATGACAAGCCAGGTGATCAGAATCGAGCGGTGCGTCAAACTGGTGAGATCGTCGGATCGTTTGTCGACGGCCTTTTCGATTTCTGCGGCCACGGTGATGGCCTGATTGCTCGCCTGCTCCATTTCTTCGTCGATGGTCGAATGCAGGATTTCCGCGGCCTTTTCATTCTGGTTAGCGAGCACAGCGGTACGAGCCGGTCGAGACTCCGCCACGGCCCTTTCAAACCTGGCTGCCGCAGCAGCCACCTGCTCCGAATATGCGGGGTAAAGCCGCTTAGCCTCCGCGATGCGATCTTGGTACTCGCTGTAGGTGTCTTCTAGTTGAGTGTTCAGCATTTGCCTGCGCGCGGGGTCGGTTTCGACGGTCAAGCGATACAGCGATAGGCCGTAGCGGTTCAGAAGAGAGCGGGCCGCGTCGATGCTGTATACGGACTTAATCTCGTTGTCGATCAGTAGGCTGTACCACGTGTCGATCCTCTTGGCCTGAATCGAGGAGTACAAGCCAGCCGCCACAACCATCACGACCAAAGGCGTGAGCGCAACAAGCAGCTTCCGGCGCACCTTCAGATTGGCCAACAGGCCCATGGGCAACGTACTCCGCGGTATTTGCGGGGATCACGATTCACGACTCACCAGCGAACTACTTTACGCCACTCAGACGGTAACATTAACACAAGCGGAAGCCCGCAGAGGAGGGCTGGTATTCAGCGAGAGTAAGGTCCGCCGTGCGCCCGGGTGGCTTGTCTAACGGACGCCTGACTCACAGGCGCGAGCGTGATTCACGTAGTTTGCCACTTGACTGATCCTTTGGGTGTATAATTCTCGCGAACCCTCTTGGAGCGGGTCGCTCTTGGATCTGGCCGCGACAGCCAACCTGTGGATTCCGGTCTGCTGCGAGCGCGTGATGCGCTTCAACCTTTTCTTACAGAAGAACGGCACGTCCTATGGCTCCCTGGTCTGTACCGTGTGCAACAAGAGTGTTTCGTTTGAGCTCGAGCACCAAGCCCACTTGACCGAGTATGGCGAAGGTGCGCGTGCCCTGAGCATGCTGGGTTCGCCCAAGCCCCCTAAAGACGTGCGGCGTAAAGTTGACGAGAATGCCGCCATGAACGACAAGACGTTATAACCGCCGCCGTTCCCACCCCGCGATGATCGGTCAGACCATCTCTCACTACCATATCCTCGAAAAGCTCGGTGCCGGAGGCATGGGGGTCGTGTACAAGGCCGAAGACACGCGCCTTCACCGCTTTGTGGCACTGAAATTCCTGCCGGATATGACGCAAGACTCGCAGGCGCTTGAGCGCTTTCGCCGTGAAGCGCAAGCCGCATCCGCCCTAAATCATCCGGGCATCTGCACCATCTATGACATCGGTGAGCACGAGGGCAGGCCGTTCCTCGCCATGGAGTTCATGGACGGCCAGACGCTGCGGCATTACATCAATGGTAAGGCGCTTCTTACCGAAGAAGTGCTGAAGTTGGGGACTCAGATCGCCGACGCTTTGGATGCAGCGCACACCGAAGGAATTATCCATCGCGACATCAAACCCGCCAATATTTTCGTGACCAAGCGGGGACAGGCGAAGGTCCTTGATTTCGGGCTGGCCAAGCTTCTTCCCAAAGGCGTTGCGCGCGGGAATGCAGAATCCAGAGCCGAACCGGAGGACGCTACTTCGATCGTTGGAATCATCAGCGGCACTCCTTCTTACATGTCACCCGAGCAGGTTCGCGGAGACAATCTTGACCAGCGCACGGATATCTTTTCGCTCGGACTGTTGTTGTATGAAATGGCGACAGGGCGGCAAGCCTTTGGCGGCAGCACGGGGGGAGTGATTATCGAGGCGGTTCTCACGCGGTCGCCGGTTTCGGCGCGACGCATCAATCGCGATATCCCGGCGGGACTCGAAGACATCATCAACAAGGCAATTCACAAGGATCGAGACCAACGCTATCAGCAGGCCAGCGACCTACGCGCAGATCTCCAACGACTAGAGCGAGGCGACCATTCCGGTTGGCGCCCTCCGGCAAGAGAGGCGGAATCCGTTCCGAGCGAACCGACGGTACGGAATGCGACCACGCACTCCGGCATGCTCCGGCCCGAGCGCGTCTCGAAGATGATTGACTCACTGGCAGTTTTGCCTTTCGAAAACACGAGTCGCGATCCGGAGCACGAATACCTCAGTGACGGAATCGCGGGCAGCCTGATCAACATTCTTGCAGGCGTCCCCAAATTACGAGTGATGGCCCAGAGCACGGTTTTGCGTTACAAAGGTCGCGCAATCGATCCGCAAGCCATCGGTCGCGAGCTGAATGTCCGTGCCGTGCTTACCGGACGAATCATGCAAAGCGGTGAATCTTTACGCATTGGGGTGGAATTAGTCGACGTCGCGACGGGTACTCAGTTGTGGGGCACACAATACCATCGCAAGCCTGGGGATATCTTCGCGATTCAAGACGAAATCTCGGAAGAAATATCGGGAAAATTAAGGTTAAAGCTCAGCGGTACGGAAAAAAAACGCCTGACCAGACGCCAGACCGACGATGCCGAGGCCTACCGGCTGTACCTGAAGGGCCGTCATCACTGGGACCGGTGGACCGAAGACGGGTTCTACAAGGCGATCGAATACTTTCAGCAAGCTGTCGAGAAGGATCCCGGCTACGCTCTCGCACACGCAGGAGTGGCTGATTCCTACGTACTGCTGGGTTGGAATAGCTACCTCCGGCCAAAGGACGCGTTTCCTAAAGGCAAAATGGCTGCCATGAGAGCCCTGCGGCTCGATCCGGATCTCGCCGAAGGCCATACACCACTGGCAGCCGTGTTGTGGCTTCACGATTGGCAATGGGCGGAGGCTCGAGCCGAATTCACGCGCAGCCTTGAACTAAATCCCGCCTATGCCACGGCCAATCATTGGTTCGCCGAATATCTAATGACCATGGGACGCCATGCGGAAGCGGTCGCGAGAATGAAAAAAAGCCAGGAGCTCGATCCGTTGTCCCTCATCATCAGCGTCGCGATTGGATGGGCCTTCCACATGGCTCGACAATACCATGACGCGATCGAACAACTCACGCGGACTGTCGATCTGGAGCCACACTACCCCGTCACCCACTGGATTCTCGGCCTGTTACTCCGGAAAATGGGTCGCTATGAGCAGGCCATTGCCGAGGGGGAGAAGGGCGTGAAATTATCCGGGGGTAGCCCTCTGATGAGCGCGGCCCTGGCGCAAACTTTCGCTGAGGCGGGAAAAAGAGACCTGGCACTCCAGATCCTCGATGATCTGACCAGGCTGACAGAACAACGTTACATTGCACCTTACTTTTTCGCTGGAATCTACGCCGGCTTGGGAGCAGGCGACCGTGCGATCGAATACTTGGAGAAAGGCTACGAAGAGCACTCCCACTGGCTGATCTACCTTCACATGGATCCGGGCATGGACGGTTTGCGGTCTGACCCACGTTTTCAGGACCTGTTGCGGCGCGTCGGCCTCCCCCAACTCCCCCCCAAGGCCTGTTGACTTTCGCTCGCCAACAAGACTCGTCCCCGGGCGAGTAGCCCGGGGAAATTGCACCCGCGCCCTCTCAGAACCGGACGTGAACCTCCATGATTGACGTGTTATTCGGAGTTGCCGCTCAAGTTTTTGTAATCGGTGTCACCCTTTATGGCGACTCATGATGTGCTCTGAGCCCGCCTTTAATCGCTCTTTCAAGCGTGCCTTCGGATCACCGCCAGCGCTTTCGTACTAAATCGAAGACGGCCGCTGCTCATTGACTTTGGCTCTCAGTTTTTTGGTGAGTTCGCATCACCTTAGCACTCGGTCGGACACTAGTGGTCAGGGGCGTCGAGATCGAGCAATGAAGTAGTGGGAATGCTTGGTTTCGCGCCCTCGATAGTCGTCTCAGGCGGCACAGGGAACAGATAGGTCTTGGCTTGTCCGAGCTGTTTTCTGGTCATTACCCGAGCGAGATTCTCTCGCGGACGGGCCGCAGATTTGTCTCCTCCCGCGACGGCGCGAGAATACCATGCAAAGGCGGCGACATAGTCCAAAGGAACGCCTTGGCCGCGTGCGTAGAGGTTGGCAAGGTTAGTTTGCGCACGGATCAGATTTTGCAGTGCCGCTAGCTGCAACAGACGAGCGGCCTCAGCGTAATCACGCTGAACGACAACGCCATAGAAATAAAAATAGGCAAGATTGTTCTGTGCATGAGAGCAACCGGCATCCGCAGACGCCCGCAGCCAGCGAACCGTTTTCGCGTAATCCTGAGAAATGCCTTCGCCACGAGAGTAAAGTGTGGCGAGATTTATCTGGCCTGTAGGATCACCGTCTTGCGCGGAGGCGAGATACCACGAGAAGGCCTGGGCGGGGTTTCTCGGCACGCCTTGGCCGTGCTGATAAAGTGAGGCCAGATTATTCTCCGCGGGGCCATAATGCATCAGAGCCGCTGCGCGGTAATTCTGAAATGCAAGAGTGTAATCCTGCGGGACGAATTTACCCTTTTCGTACAGATAACCTAGATAGAATTGCGCCTCTGGTTCATTTTGGGCGGCGGAAGCGCGGAGCCACTTGAGGCCAAATTGAATGTCGTCGGGCGAAGGGTCATGGGCAAGGATCTTTGTGGCATGCAGGTATTGGGCGGTTGCGTCGCCTCCCTGCGCAAGTGATAAAAGATCGAGGTTCGCGTAGTCGGGATATTGTGCAGGTGGAGAGCAGGTCTGCCCCAGACAAATAATAGGCAAGCTCGCCATAAAGGCGACAGATCGAAAGAAGGGGACGATCCGATGATGTAGGCTCGAAGTCATGCCCATGCTCCTCGAATCAAGGTTGTTGGCGGTCTGCCTGTGGTTGGCTCCGTCCGTCAAGTGCCGGCACCTTACGGCGGATCACCGCCGGCGTGAATGCACGGCGGATAACTTTCTGGTGAACTAAAGATCATCTGTTCTGTAGTCCCTGTCGGAAATCAAGAGAAGGTCAGCCCGCAAACCGGAAACATGGGTACCGGAACGGACTTCGGCGATAAGCGCGTTTGGACTGGCTGCGGCTACTTCTGACAATACAATGCTGGTAGCTTGGGAAGTTTGGCGTGACAGTATGCAGGACGCACCAGAATCCACAGCACGGTCTGTCTGGGAGCCAATTAGCCCCAGAGCCAAATCAGGTCAACTACGACAAACTAGATCTAAAACGGTTCTACGCACTGGGCGTGCCCAAGAGCTGCATCTACTGCCGCCAAGACAAGGCGCTGCCGCCAGGCTATTTTCATCCTCGTATGTCTTCTCGTCTCGGGGTCTTCAGATTGCTCGAAATGGACGGCAGTCACGAGGTCATGTTTACGCGCCCGGCAGAGTTGGCAGAAAAGATTATCGAGGCAAGCTAGGGCCGGGTTCACAAGCAGTGGGACCATAACAAGTTCCCTGTGTTGATCGATAAGCTCATCTTTCTCTCACCTCCATTTGAGAGGGCCTCGTTCTTATGCTGATCACGGGTGTTTTGCGGTACCAGTGGTGAGAGTGCTGGCCCGCTGATGCAACCTGACATTGTGAGCGTATTGTCGGCAACATGGATTATGTCCGGTTGCCCGCAATCCGCTCAAGAATCGGCAGCGTCAAGTATAATGTGCCCGCTTCTCTGGGGGACTTCCATGGCATATCGCACTACGGTACGCCTTCTTGTGCTCCTTTCTTTCCCGCTCACCGCTCAGGCACAATCTCCGGAACTGTCGAAGACGGTGCAGGAGTTTGTGCGCGTGCAAGCTCCCAGGATTGTTCTCACTCACGTGCGCGTGATTGAAGGCACCGGGAAACCTGCTGTAGAAGACCAAAACGTGGTGATCGAAGGCGGCAAGATTCGAGCCATCCAAGGCGGGGCCGACGTAGCGACGACCGATGGCACGACGGTTCTCGATCTGCGCGGATATTCCCTCATACCCGGCATCGTCGGCATGCACAATCACCTCTTCTACATCGCCCGCCCAAATCTGAACAGCGACCGCAAATACGAGCAACCGGTGCTTATCCCGCAGATGACGTTCTCCGCTCCCCGCTTGTATCTTGCCGGAGGTGTCACGACCATGCGTACAACCGGCAGCGTCGAAACTTATGCTGATCTGAACCTGAAGCATGACATCGAAGCCGGCAAGTTACCGGGGCCACATATGGATGTCACCGGGCCGTATCTGGAAGGGAGCCAGAGTCATTTTATTCAGATGCCGCACCTGACCAGTCCAGAAGACGCACGACAATTAGTGGAGTATTGGGCCGATCGCGGCGTGACGTCGTTCAAGGCCTATACGAACATTACTCGTGCCGAATTAAAAGCCGCAATTGAGGCGGCCCACAGGCGTGGGATCAAAGTCACTGGCCACCTCTGCTCAGTTACATACAAAGAAGCGGCCGAACTCGGCATCGATGACCTCGAGCACGGATTCTTTGAGAATACTGAGTTGGATTCAGACAAGAAGCCCGATACTTGCAGTCAAAGCGCCGGCCGGGAAACTCTCGCCCGCATGGAGCCCGAGGGGACTGAGGCCAAGGATTTGATCGCCACCCTGATCCGCCATCACGTAGCGATTACATCCACGCTGCCAGTCTTCGAGGGCTTTTTGGGCGGCGGCCGTCCACCACTGCGACAACAAGCTCTGGAGGCAATGACTCCGCAGGCGCGTGAGGATTTCTTCCTCCTTCGACAGCGCGCTCCTTCCGCATCTGCTCCCAAAATCGATCCGGCGCTGCTCTGGAAGCATGACCTGGCGTTGGAGCGTGCGTTTGCCGCCGCTGGAGGACTGCTTCTCTCCGGGCCTGATCCCACAGGAGCAGGCGACGTGCTTCCCGGGTTTGGTGATCAACGTGGGATCGAATTATTGGTCGAAGCTGGGTTCCTTCCTCTCGATGCGATCAGAGTTTCGACTCTAAATGGAGCAATTTATCTGGGGAGGGAGAAAGAGATCGGCACTGTGGCCGTTGGGAAGAACGCAGACCTGGTTGTAATTCGAGGAGATCCGTCGAAACAGATCTCGGACATCGAGAACGTCGAGATTGTCTTCAAGGACGGAATTGGGTACGACTCGCAGAAGCTGTTGAATTCCGTTAGGGGCAGGTATGGACTGTATTGAGCGCGTTTCAAACGTCTTGACCAGGAACATCAGCTTCTTTGCAAGGCAGACGAATCACAGACGGTGCGGTCCCCGCCAACTACAAAGGCGTGCGGCATAAGCCGCCCCTAGAACCGGCTAGTGCCGGGCTTCTTCTGCGTCAAAACGGTGTACAATTTCGCAAGTTTTCCAAGCCTATACAGGAGAATCCCGTGAGCCTGGGCCGGGGATTATTTCTACGAAAATACGGAAGTTCACGACGATCCCAAGGTCCGCCGCTTCATCCCGCGCAACCTCGTTGATGACCACACCCGTCGCCGCAAGATCTGGACGCGCAAAGACGAACTGGCGTTTCCGCGCCTGGCCGCGCAAGATGCCAAACTAATCCAGGCCGCCGGCAAAGTCTGCATTGGCAGCCACGGACAGTTCCAGGGACTCGGCTATCACTGGGAAATGTGGGCGCTGGCGTCCGGCGGCGCTTCCAATATGGATATTCTGCACTCAGCAACCATTCGCGGAGCGGAAGCGATCGGCTACCAGCAGGACCTGGGCTCGATCGAGCCCGGCAAACTCGCCGACCTGGTCGTCCTCGACAAAAATCCCCTCGATGACATCCACAACACCACTTCGGTCGCCTACGTCATGAAAAATGGCGAACTCTTTGAGGGCAATACCCTCGATGAGGTGTATCCGGAAAAAAAGATCCTGCCCCCGCTCTGGTGGTGGAACGAAAAGCCGTGAATCGTGAGCCGTGATGCATGACTGCCGATTGTTCGTTTTCCAGAATGGCCCGGAGCATGGGCAGCCCGGCTTGCCCGGCCAGCTCCTCTACCCGCGCTTGCATCTCCGCCCGCACCTCGAGCATCGGCAAGGGTACTCGCACCGGCAACTCTTGCCGTCCGCCTACCTCAAACTTGTGATTGGACTTGTGCGCTTTCCTCTGGTAATTCTTCTCACGGCGGTTCTCTCTTAAAAGGGATTTCTCAACCCGAACTTTAATCGAGTTCGCGAGAGCCGCCGCTTCTTTTTCTCAAGTTCCAACTAAATGTAGGTCATGCTCACACCTCAAACCGTGAGATAAAAAGAGCTATCAATCGACTGGTAGGGAGGGTCTCAAAAATGGATGAGCGGAGTGCGGGACAACCACCCCTACAAAAGGAGAAACGAAGGGGCAGCCGCTTTCCTGTCGTTGTCTTTGTGGAGGCTAAATGGCCGGTACTCGGTGGGCACGTCAGAGAAACGGCTCAAGCTATGGCGGTAAGTGCTTTCGGCGGTCTGCTGGACATGAAGACTCACCCTAGGGTCGGTAGCGAACTGGAGCTGACCAACCTTCTTTCGGGCCAAGCAGTTCAAGCGCGTGTTGTTGGCACACGCCCATCCAAGGAAGGTGCTGCTCCAAGGGTTGCTGTCGAGCTTCTGACTCCGAGCGACACTTTTTGGGGGTTGAATTTCCAGCTGCGGAAGACCAGTGACGAGCTTGTCAAAATCGAGCAGGAGATTAAAGCTGGTGCCGTCGACCCTCGCATACTTCGCGATTTCCGTGACTCGGTGGACTATGTGCGCAAAACGGCGTGGGCCGTTCAGGAATGGCAGGAGCGCGAACTGCAGAAGCACGACCCGCACACGCTGCTCCCGTTGATCACCACGGAACGCATTCGCCGCGGGACTCAGCTGAGTAAAGCAATAACGGCCGACCTGCAGACCCACGAAGTGACTCGCGAAACCGCAGGGATGGACGAGTTCTTTCATGCACTTGAAGCCCTGTACTCGCGCGTCGCGGTTCTGTTCAGAGAACCGTGAATAAAGTCTAAGTGACCGAAAGATCCCGTTCTGGCCTCCCTGGCCGAGAATCCTGCCGTGCGGGATAAATCTCTGGGCGCCACCACTCCTTTGCGCCGCATCGGTGTGATTCCTTGCGCCTCGCTAAATACTTGATCCACCCACGTTCGTGGCATAAGCTCTCCCGTAAAGAAACACAAGCTGGCGAACAGGCGAAGATTGAAGGTCACGATCATACCGACGGACGGGGGAAGGGCCAGAATGTGGCTACCTTCAATCAGCGGGAACGGCTGGTCCGCTTCCCAGCTGTCCGACGGAAAACACGTCTCCGGTTTGAACTCATGCGACGCTTGTCCTTTTTTGCGGCTTTGCTTTTATTACTGCTCTGCTTGAGCTGCGCGAAGCCCCAAGCCGAATACCGCCCCACGACGACCATCAAGGACTTGATGGACGGCGTCGTCGATCCTGCCGCGGACACCATTTGGGGTTCCGTCGCGACGATAAACGGCAAAGAAGCGAAAGCGCCTCACACCGACGAAGAGTGGGTCGCCCTGCGCCGGAGTGCCCTGCAACTGGTCGAAGCCTCGAACCTTCTTCAGATTCCCGGCCGCCACGTTGCGAAACCTGGCGAGCGGAACGAGCGGGGCCTCGAACTCCAGCCGGAACAGATTGAGACATTAATCAATCAGGACCGCCAGGCTTGGATCTCTCTTGCACATGGTCTTCATGACGCCGCGACCCAGACGATCAATGCAACAGACGCGAAGGATCCTGCGAAGGTGCTGGAGAGCGGGTCGCAGCTAGACGACGCCTGTGAACGCTGTCATCAGCAATACTGGTATCCGCGCCCAGCCCAGTCCAGCGCCAAATAGGGGTAACTCCGTGCCAGTACCGGTAGCCCAACTTAGAAGGGAGACAAATGCGATAAAATTCCTGACAGCTCTTTCTATCTGTGCGAGTGCAAAGAAAGAAGCCTAACTTTATCCATCGCTGCAGCCACGCTGGGTTCGCCGTCGAGTGCTTAAGAAAGCAGCCTAGCCCAAGCGCGCCGGTTGAGTCGGTTTACGCTCTATTGTCCGAAGGCATAGCGTAGCAAGTTTGAGATTTCTCGAAAGAGGTGTGATCCGTCATGAAAAAAGCGGTCGAGATGTCACGGCGTGATTTCGTTCGGTTGGGAGCAGGGTCCGTGGCTGCTGGTGTCACGGGCGGGAAGGTGGTGTTGCTGGAGCCCAGGATGTTGTGGCCTTCTTCGACGGTCGCACCTTCCGATACCGTACGATTCGGTATCATCGGCACGGGAACGCAAGGTTGCGATTTGCTGAGGGCCAGTCGGGCTGTGCCCGGAATAGAGTGTGTGGTTGCTGCGGACCTTTTCGACTCGCGGCATGAGACAGTCAAGCAGATCCTCAAGAAAGATATTGATACCACGCGCGATTACCGCCGCGTTCTCGACCGCAAGGATATTGATGCGGTGATTGTAGCGACGCCAGACCACTGGCACGGGCGTTTGGTAATCGAGGCGGCGCAGGCCGGCAAAGATGTGTATTGCGAGAAGCCCATGTCCCATACGCTCGAGGACGGCTTTGCGATGATCGATGCGGTACAGAAGAATAAGCGGATCTGCCAGATCGGTAGCCAGCGCGTGAGTTCCATTCTCTACGCCAAAGCGAAGGAAATCTGGGACTCCGGAAGACTGGGGGAGGTGGACACAATCGAGGCCGTGTGGGACCGCAACACGGACAGCGGGGCGTGGGTCTACCCGATTCCGCCGGACGCCAGCGAAACGACCATCGATTGGAGTACCTGGCTAGGAAACGCACCTAAGCGGCCCTTCGACGGACGACGCTTCGTCTCCTGGCGTTGTTACAAGGACTATGGAGCGGGACTCCCCGGCGATCTATTCGTGCATCTGATCTCCGGCATTCACTATGTGACCGGCGTCAACGCGCCGGCGATCCGCGCTTTCTCGACCGGTGGAATTTACCACTACAAGGATGGTCGCGAATTTGGGGATCTCCAATGGACCATATACGACTATCCGAAATTCCAGGTGGTTCTCCGCTGCAATCAGAACAACAAGTATGAGGACCAGATGTTTGCCTTCTACGGGAAAAAGGGAACCATGTTTATTCGCGGCGAAGGCGCGCCCGCCGCTCTAGGCGCCGGAGCATCGCTGGCATTCCGGCCGGAACCGCCTTATCACACACGCGAGGACTATTCCATTGGGTCGTGGCCTGAAAAAACCCGCCAGGAGTACCTCGCGAAGTGGAACCAGGAGCATCCCAGTCCGGGACCAGGCGAGTATAAGGTGGACTCGCAGGAGGAGGTGTATGCCGCACCCCCACATTACAGTGACCTGGTAGACCACCTGGCAAACTTCTACCAGGCGGTGAGAACACGCAAACCCGTCGTGGAGAATGAAGTTTTCGGAAACAACGCCGCGCTTACCGGATGTCACATGTCGAACTATTCGTATTTCAATAAAAAGCTAGCGGTGTGGGACGAGGCTTCCAACAGCATCAAGAGCGATTAGAGATTCGTCTGTGGTGTCGACGGATTCCAGCCCCAGGTTCAGCCGATTCACCGAATTCATTTTCAACCAAGCGACTGCGATGGTCTGGGCCTTGGTCGTGCTCGTCGACGAAACACAGCTAGCATGCATTCCGGGACGCTGCAACTGCTCCTAGCGGCTCTTTGAATGCTCTATGAATAAACGACGGGTCACTGCCGAGCGGCCTTGCGCATCAGATAATTCTCCGCCCAAGAATCTCTGCTAAATGCACTGCGCAAGGCTGCACGGCAGTGAATCTCGGTAGATGCAGTATTTCGAGAATCAGCACAAATACAACTGTCAGAAGTGTCAGAATTGATGACAACAAAAAGATGCAAAGAATGTAAACATCCTGTAAGGCGTCTTTTCCAACATCGAATGATGTATAGGCCATCGGCAATGGCTAGCAGTTCGTCCTTGCTGTCACCCTGACCTGCTAACTCTTGAGTCTGTTGGAAATTGCCACTTCCGCTGTTTCAAGCTTCTCCCTCAGTTTACCTGGGTCTAGTTCGAGGATTGCCGCGCGAAGGATCCCTGCCATCTTGGATACTTCAACCCTAAATCCATATGGACCTGCGTTCGGACGTGCTTAAGTACCCGGGGCGCGAGGATTTGGCGCGCAGCCTACGATAGGTACAGTATTTGTCGATAGCCCCGGCGCGTAAACGTTCAATCGATCCTGTTCCGGTGCTTGACGCTTTCGCTTGCTAATTTCCCTCGCGGGCGTACCATTTCGGCAACCTTGCCCTTGAAAAGGGGACCGGTACTTCCCTTCTTAGAGCGACATGAACCCTCGCGGGGCCGCCCTCCCCTTCCAAAAACAATCATTGTGGAAATGTAAGTCCAGTGCGTGCCGAAGAAATCGCGGAAGCTGAGGATACGGGTGGCGGATTCTGATTTTCGCGACGTCCCGAACTCATCACCCATCGGGATGTCGTCGCCATTATGGACAGTTCATTTGTCGTTGTTGTCGGCATCCTGGTGCCGACGGCTCCTAAAGGCTCGGGGCAAGCTGTTTTGCGTGCTCGAACAGGACCCCACACTGAAAACAGATGCGCTGCCATTCTTTGTACCGGCCGAGCAGGTCATACAAGTGGTCCCACGGGCAAACGTCTTTATTGCCACAGACACGACGCTGATCAATGACACGCGGGAAGGACCGTCGCGCCATACGCGGAGTGCCAGCAGGTGTAAGCCTACCTGCCGGTCCCGGGCATGGCAATCTGGGAAAGGTTCACCATCATCGGTTCCTTAACGGCGTGGCTTGGCTGCAGCACAAACGTGCAAACCACATTTGTCGCAAACAGGGCGAGGGCGGACAGTTCCGTCAAAGCCGATACGGGCAGCCCACTCCACGCCCAACTTGCGTAGCTCTGATACGCGAGTACCTCACTGGTGACCCGCAGCGCACAGCCCAGCGTAAGCAAGAATAGGCCGGCGAACATCAGGCGAGGACTCCACAGCAGCCGCATACCGCAAAAGGCCGGGAGGACCCGCTGCCCAACCGCAAGGATCATCGTAGAAACGAAACCAACCGTCAGCGCGTGCCGCGAAGCTCCCCAAAATCCACCCGAGGTGTCCAGGAGCGTCGCTGCCACTCCCAGCGCCGCTGCGACCAAGAGCCAGCCGTACGCCATCCGCACAAAAACCGGAAAGCTTTTATGAATGCCTTTGATTTTGGGTTCCTGCTCGTTGCGTTCGAAAATACGGATGGCGATCGTCGACAGCCCTGCGGCCAGAAGAAAGAGGATAGTAGCTGGACGGAAGCGGCCCGTCACGGCCCATCCGACTCCGACCAGATTCGCCGCCACCGCAGCATACAGAAACGACGTTCGGAATGCCTTGAGCCCCAGAAAAACACGCATCCATTTGGCGCTGAAACCCCACACGAACGGCACCAGGAATCCCCCACCGAGCAGCGCCAGGTAGCGTTGATCCGCGCCGTGTCCGAATGCCGGATTGCTTCCGCGGATGGCGACTTGAAAACTCATCACTACGTTGACCACGAGCGACGAGAGAAAGCCCATGGTTGCGCTCATGACCACCCATACCCAAGGCTCCAACCCCTTCTTGCTGGAGTCTTTCGGCCGGTGCTGCGACACGACGCCAAAGAAGATCAGGAACGCCGCGAACTCCAAGATTCCGGCTGCGGGCACCAGCACGCGCCAGTCCCACAAATACACGGTTGCGGCCCAGCGCACCGCAACGCCGCTGGTCCACAACACCCAGCAGACCCATGCCGCGCGAATCACGCTGAAGGCTCGGTCTCGCAGCTTGGGAATGGAATAGAAACCGATGCCGAGCAGGAAACTACCCACCCAGCCGAACACCTGGGCGTGCCCATGCGCCTGAAGCCACGCAGGAGAAATCGAACCGGACTGCTGGCGACCGCTGATTTCGAGGAGATTCCAGACTCCAAGGAGCGTCCCGGGGAATAGCATGAAGAGCATTCCCGTTACGATGAAGGCCATAAGAAGCCTCGACATCGCGGATTCCCGCTCGCGTGTCGCCAGCAATGCCTTGCGGACTTCCGGGTCGGCTTCGATCGATAGTGGTTCGTGATTTGTGGACACAACGGCGGTCATGAGTTTATTCCGAGTACGCCACGGACTCGAGTTCAATGGCGCGCGGAAACAGAATGTTGTTCTCGAGATGAATGTGCTGATGCAAATCGGTCTCAAATTCCTGCAGTGCTTTATAGAGCGTCTGATAACTGAAGCAGGCATCAGAAGGGGCAGTATATCCGTTCGTAGTTTCACGCATCCCGTGGAGCACACGACCGGCAGAATCGTGCTCCATCATCATCATGCGCACGGGGTTTTGCACCGTGCGGAACATCGGAGGCGCCGGTTGAAGGCCGAGATTCACCGTCGCTTCTAGCTGCTCGATATACGGAAAGAGCATTCGTTCTTCCTTCATCATATGCATGGTCAACTCGCTCGCCAGTTCATGGAACAGGGCCTCGACTCGTTTCAGTTCGGAATGATTCTGACCGTGCACGCCGACAACTTTAGCAATGAGCGGCACCAGCCGACTGATCTCCTCGCGCGTGAATTCATGATGCTTCGTCACGATATGCGCGGTCAGTTCCGCGAGAGAGGCCTTTTGCCAGTCCCGATCCGCCGTTTCCGGCACGGGTTTTTCCAGCGCCTCCTTCACTTCGTCAACGCTTACCTTCGCAGCGGTGCATGCCTCGGCCAGAGATTTCTCCCCACCGCAGCAATAGTCGATTCCGAATCTCTCGAAGATCCGAGCCGCCGCCAGGTTCCCAACGGCCAGGTCTCGAACTGTCTGTGCGTTTCGCGTCTGCATCTCTTTCTCCTTCCGCGCTACCGAGACTCAACTATCGGCTTGTTGCGGGTCTGCCACTATGACTTTAGTCACGGCGGACCAATCCCAAGTGGTGCAGCATGGAACCTGCTCCGCTGGTGGAGTTGGCGGAGCACACCATTACCAAAGGGGACGGAATTGAAAAGCAAGTGGATTCCCGTAGTTATCGAGGAGTTATGCACCGGCTGCAGTTTGTGCATCGAAGCCTGTGGACCAGCTTGCCTCGAACTTGAAAATCGGGTCGCGGTGCTTGCGCGACCAGACGATTGCGGCAGCGAAGAGCATTGCATCGCGGCCTGCCCGGAGGACGCCATCCACATGAGATGGGTGTCGATGGAAGGCAACGAGCAGTTCGGTGTCTGGCAAGAATCCGAAAGCCTGGCAGCGCAGCCTGCCAAAACCAACAAGGATTTGGACTTGGCAAACATGGCAAACGCGGAAATAGCGGCTCTCCGCGCTGGCAGTTGATGAGTTTCCAATCCCGCTGTAACGCTATCAGAACAAACTCGCACCACCGCGCTGGGCTTCCGCGGAACAGACTGTTCATCGGTTGAACGCACGGAGATAAACCTGAAGTTTGTTGTAGGCATTTCTCGGGTCCACGGAGCCGTTCCACTCCTCGACAAAGACGCTCAGGAAGCCGGATTCGCTGTACCTGCGCTGGTGGACATCTCCTTCCAGAACCGACCCCTTCGGTTTCCGATCGTACCCGCGGGCGTTGCGCGCGGCACTCAGCATTACCGACGCCTGTCTCGCATCTTGCCGTAACCAAGCTAGGTAGCCGCGCAGAAACCACGCGTTCACAGCCTTAGGATTCGCCTGACAAACGTGCGTGAGGTCGTTTTCTGCGGCATGGTAATCACCCAGTGCTAACGCGACCTGACCGCGCAGTGAAAGTGTTCCGGTTTCCTCCGAGTTCAAGCGCAATGCTGCGTTCAGCGGCTGCCGCGCCATTCCAACTGGCTTCCCGACGACGCGGACGCGGCCCGAAGCTCGCCTTTGCGTTGGAACGCACGATGGTTCTACGGGTTGATGCGGGCGAGCCTATCAAGTTCGACGATTGCCCCGCGAACATCTCCGGCGGCTGCCAAGCAATTCGCAAGGTAGTAGTGCGAATCTTCGTGACCCGGATTTATAGCCAGCGCTTCGCGGAACAACTGTGTTGCCTTGGGAAAATCGCGCTCGCGCTTCATGGCATCCATCGCGGCGTGCTGTTTCTCCCAAAACTGCGCCAGAGTGCTGCCGTCGAGGCGCCTCGCAGCCGGCGCCTTGTTGTCTGTCTCGCCAGCTGAGCTCTCATTACAACTTCGTGATAACTCCCGACGGAAATACGGTTTGGTGGATGGCTACCGATACCGGCACGGTCCTGAGTGGAGTCATCACCAGGCTTCGTCCTCTTGAAGACGTGGACGCTCAAATCCGCCCTGGAAACCACCGGGTGGAGCAGCCGGCGAAACTCCGCAGCAGCCGCCAGGCATCCTTGACTGGAAGGGTAAAGACCGCCGCGGTCCCCCAGCCGCTTCCTCGTTCAAGCTGACGGATGAAACTCTGCCGGGCTTGGCCGGATAGAGAAATTTCAAAAGAGCAGCCGAAGGCGGGCGCAGGACTACATGACAGGGCAGCAGATGGGGGGACTGGCTGGGCGACCGGCCTCGAAATAGTAGTGCGAAAACCTCCGATGGGCGTTGAACTGTGCAACAGACAACTCCTGTGTGCCATACATGCTATTTCGCGTCTCCAAAACTCAAAGGAGCTGTCGCAAAGAATTGCGATGACAGGTGTAAAGTGCAGCCGGAACAGTCCGTCGTTACATCGCGCGGATTCTCATATATCGCGCAAGGTCGGGGTAGAATTTGATAGCAGCCGCGCACAAGATAAGGATCGCTAGACTGGTGAAAGTAGCTTTCATAGGTTCACTCCGTCTACCAGTCAACAAGCAAATCGCTTAATTGAATATCGGAAGAAATCTGTAGGAATACACGGGGCGTCAGGGATCAGACCAAATCAGGCACTTTGATGCGTGCTGCTTCACCTGCGGACGACACAACTGCGTCCTTGCCACCCGATTTGGATCACCTTTCCGTTCTCGAGAAGCGTAGGTACCGAAAGTGGAAACGGTGCGATCCGCCGAAGACGTTCGTGCGCTTGTAGATCGCGTTCAATGTCATATTCCACGAACGCAAGCCCTTTCCACTCGAGCCACTCGCGCATTTCGCTCGTGTACGGGCAACCCGCGGTCCCGTAAAGTTCCAGATTAGCCATAGGCAAAACCTTCCAGCAGTTCGCAGATGAGATGGTAAATCGAGGCTTGTACCTCCTGGATTCGGGGAATATAGTCGGAATGAACAAGGAGTGGAAAATCCGCGAGACCACGGCGAAACACTTCGCCTCCGTCATAACCCAACAGCGCAACCGTGAGGAGATTGCGCCTGCGAGCCTCCTCGAGCGCTGCCACGATGTTTTTCGAACCGCCACTCGTGGAGATGGCGATGGCAATATCGTGGGAGCGGGCTTGGGCGATTAACTGGCGCTGAAACATCAACTCGGTTCCCACATCGTTGGCGATGGCCGAAAGATTGGCGGGCTCCAGGGAAAGCGAAATCGCGGGAATAGGTCGTCGGCCCGAAGGCGGCAGGATGCAGTCGAGCGTCCAGTCGTTCGCATCGGTGGCCGAGCCGCCGTTTCCAAAGATTATGAGCTTACCGCCGCGCTGGATACGTTCATGCATAGCCGCGACGGCTCCGGCAATTTTCTCGCTCTCCTGCCGTGCCACCTGCCCGCGAAGTTCGGAATCATCCCGCACCTTCATCTGAATGGACGCTGCGACTTCGCCAACGACATCGACCGTCTGCTGTTGCTCTTTGCCAAGAAACGGATAAAGGAACCCGGCAGCGCCTACTTCGTGACCTAACTCGTGGTGTTCGAAGAATACGTGCACGGTTTCCCACAGCGTGTGATAAAGGATCTCCATCAATTCCTGATGGATGAACGGGTCTGAAGTGGCGGCCGTGGCAAAGTAGCTTCCCTCTCGGCCTGGCAGCGCAAACGTCATTCCGCCGTGTTCCCTGCCCTCAGCCAAGGCCGACCAGACCTCGCTATCCCCATCGGGCGGACCGAAACCCATCAGGATGTCTTCAGGCTTTACCAAAGCTTTCAGCCAGGCTTGAAAAGCGCAGGAAAGGTCAAGCGCCGGCAACGCGCGCTTTCCGACAATGACCGGATGGACGAACTCCACGGACACGTGCTGCGCGTCGGTCGAATAAGGACCTCGGCCAAAGGCGAGAAGGCGTCCGCCCTCGAGGAAACGCTCCGCCATTTCACGACAAGCATCCGCCAATCGGTGCGCCTCTCCGGCGAAGAACGATTCGATTACCCGGTTGCGCTCGAGTAAGCCTTGCTCAACATGTGCGGCGCGTTCTACCGTAGTCGACACAAAACACCTAGCAAATTCGCGGCAGAGGATCACCTACCAGCATATCGACCACACGATTGCCGCCGTATCGCGTGGTGACGCAAACCATCCCACCGGATTCTTGACGAACCTCGCCAATCATAGCGGCTTGCTCTCCCCCGGGTGTGTTTTGCAAGCAGCTCAATGCAGCGTCCGCAAGTTCTGGGGAAACGACCGCCAGAAACTGACCTTCATTGGCAATATGGAGCGGATCCAGGCCCAGGAGTTCGCATGCGCCTCGTACAGAATCCCGAACAGGAATCTTTTCTTCGAACAACGTAATGCTGTAACCGCAATCTCTCGCCAACTCGTTCAAGGAAGTCGCTACGCCGCCACGCGTCGGATCGCGCATCCACCGCACCCCCTCCCCCGCTCCCCCAGCCATCGCTTGCACCAGCGGCAACACCGACCGCGTGTCCGAGCGGAGATCGGATTCCAAGTCGAGCTCGCCACGTGCCAGCACGATGGTAATCCCATGATCGCCGATCGGTCCCGAGAGCAACACCTTGTCGCCCGGCTTAACCGACGCCGGTGAAATGGCCAGCCCCGGCAGTAAGCGGCCGATTCCCGTGGTGGTGATGTACATGCGATCGGCCTTGCCGTGCTCCACCACTTTGGTGTCGCCGCCGGCTATGGTCACACCAGCCCTTTCCGCTGCTTGCGCCATCGCGCGAACTTCCGCTTCCAGTACTTCGGTAGGCAATCCCGCTTCGAGAACGTAGGTAACCACAATCGCTTCGGCCTTTGCTCCCGAGACGTGGTCTAGGTGTCGTTGTACGTGGGATCCCCGGGTACCGAGCTCGAA